>Ga0247833_1005835_pt1 | contig 14037 bp, 14 predicted proteins | sample LaCruzMarch2015__7_FD_187117 | JGI IMG/M metagenome (GOLD analysis project Ga0247833, IMG submission 187117) | Freshwater microbial communities from meromictic Lake La Cruz, Castile-La Mancha, Spain - LaCruzMarch2015_8m | ecosystem: Environmental > Aquatic > Freshwater > Lake | place: Spain...
TGGGATGTCAAAGTCCATTTGGTCATAAACGTCGTAGGGTTGCTGCTTACGCAAGTCCCATGCAATGCCAGAGCCACGCAACATCGGACCAGTGAAACCCATGTTTTTGGCACGATCAGCATTGATAACACCGATACCCACGGTGCGCTGTTTCCAAATGCGGTTGTCTGTGAGCAAGGTTTCATACTCGTCAACATACTTGGGGAAGCGTTGGGTAAAGTCATCGATGAAATCGAGCAGGCTGCCCTGCCGATTTTCATTCAGCCGGGCAATGGTTCGGGAATTTTTGATTTTGCTGACCTGGTACTGGGGCATGCTGTCGGGCAAATCGCGGTACACACCACCGGGACGGAAATAAGCTGCATGCATGCGAGCACCAGAAACAGCTTCGTACATATCGTACAAGTCCTCACGCTCACGGAAGCAATAAATCAAGATGTTCATGGCACCGCAATCGAAGCCATGCGCCCCGAGCCACATCAAATGGTTGAGCATCCGGGTGATCTCGGCATACATGACGCGGATGTACTGGGCACGCACAGGCACTTCCAGGCCCATCAATTTTTCGATCGCCAAGCAATAGGCATGTTCGTTGCACATCATGGAGACGTAGTCCAAACGGTCCATGTAGGGCAATGTTTGGATGTAGGTCTTGCTCTCAGCCAACTTTTCAGTGGCTCGGTGAAGCAAGCCAATGTGGGGGTCTGCACGCTGCACAACCTCGCCATCGAGTTCAAGTACCAGGCGCAACACGCCATGGGCGGCAGGATGCTGCGGCCCGAGATTCAAGGTGTAATTTTTGATTTCAGCCATGGTCAGTGCAAGCCACCATAGTTGTCTTCACGAACAATGCGCGGCGTGATTTCTCGTGGCTCGATGGTGACCGGTTGATAGATAACGCGCTTTTGTTCGGCGTCATAACGCATCTCCACATGGCCCGTGGTGGGAAAGTCTTTGCGAAAAGGGTGTCCGATGAAACCGTAATCGGTGAGGATACGCCGCAAATCGGTGTGGTGTTCAAACAAGACACCAAACAGATCGAAAGCTTCGCGCTCGAACCAATTGGCTGCATTCCAGATTGGCGTGAGGGTCGAGACTTGCGGTGAGTCGTCATGCTCAGCGAACACGCGCAATCGCAAACGCCAGTTGTGGGTGAGAGACAGCAAATGGCTGACTACCGCATAACGAGGTCCATCGGTGTAGCGCGACTGTGCGCCATCTTTATAGCTGCTGTAGTCCATGCCACACAGGTCGATCAACTGCTCAAAGGACAATTCGGGGTGGTCACGCAACGTTGTCGCCACCTGCGCGTAGTCGTTGGCTTTGACCGTGAGGGTAAGTTCACCCAAGGCCAGGTCAATGCCCTGAACATGATCACCCAACAGGCGATGAAGGGTGTTTTGAAGCGTGTCAATGGAAACAGTGATGGTCATGGATGAAGGCTTCAGCGGGCGATGGTGTTTTCACGTCGAATCTTGTTTTGCAATTGCAAAATACCGTAGAGCAATGCCTCAGCCGTAGGCGGACAACCTGGCACATACACATCCACAGGGACGATGCGGTCACAGCCACGCACCACCGAATAACTGTAGTGGTAGTAACCGCCTCCGTTGGCGCATGAGCCCATGGACAACACCCAGCGTGGCTCAGACATTTGGTCATACACCTTGCGCAAAGCAGGTGCCATTTTGTTGCACAAGGTACCCGCCACAATCATCAAATCGGATTGACGTGGACTGGGCCTGAAAAGCATGCCAAATCGGTCGATGTCATAGCGAGAAGCACCCGCGTGCATCATTTCAACCGCACAACAAGCCAGACCAAAAGTCATTGGCCACAAGGAACCTGTTTTGGCCCAATTCACCACCGAGTCGTAAGACGTGGTGATGAAGCCTTCTTTGAAAACACCTTCAAGTGACATGCATTACTCCCAATCGAGGGCGCCTTTTTTCCATTCGTAGATGAAACCCACGACCAAAATAGCCAAGAAAATCATCATGGCAGCAAACCCAACAAAGCCGATCTCATTGAGTGCCACTGCCCATGGGAAAAGGAAAGCGATCTCCAAATCGAACAAAATAAACAAGATAGCAACAAGGTAATAACGGACATCGAATTTCATCCGGGCGTCTTCAAACGCCTCGAAACCGCATTCGTAGGGTGAGTTTTTTGCGGCGTCTGGTTTTTGTGGACCCAAAAAAAAGCCAATGACTTGCGGTGCTACGCCAACCGCTAAGCCAACAAGGATAAACAAAAGTACGGGCAAATACTGCTCAAGGTTCATTTGAATCTCTGTTTACAAATGGATTTGCAATCATTTGTGACATGACCTGATGCAAACAGAACATCAGGACTGGGTGGTGCCGTCGGCGAGACTCGAACTCGCACAGCTTTCGCCACTACCCCCTCAAGATAGCGTGTCTACCAATTTCACCACGACGGCATTTTTTTAATTTGCCACAAGAGGCCAATTAGAAAAGCCTGTGATCTTAACCTCAAAAACAAATTCCAAGAGTGGAAAAATTGAATTGTCAGAGGAGATAAATCACTTACTGGGAACAGGGTTGGCGGGCGATGCAGGGCTGGTCGTGTTGACAGGGGTTGTGGCTTGAACAGGCGCTGGAATCGCCGAGTCGGTGGTGCCCTTAGGCGCTGGCGGCACGGCAGGCTGTGGTGTGACCCCTGGAATGCTGTCACTGACTGCTGGGGGGGCAGTCAGACTGTTTTTCTCCAACACACTGCCGGATTCCACAGGCCGCAAGTTACCGAAATAGGCCAATGCCAAGGTGCAGGCGAAAAAAATAGCGGCCAGCACCGAGGTGGTTCGAGACAGGAAGTTAGCACCACCCGTGGCGCCAAACAGGCTACCGGAGGACCCACTGCCAAAAGCCGCCCCCATGTCTGCGCCTTTGCCGTGTTGGACCAAAATCAGGCCGATCATGCCCAATGCAGACAGGATCTGAACCAAAAGCAATAAATTGAGAATCGTGCTCATGAATACTCCGTGAATGTCAATGTGATGCAGCCGAAATGATGGTCAAAAAATCGGCGGCTTTGAGGGCTGCGCCCCCGATCAGGCCGCCATCAATATCAGCTTGAACCAGCAAACTGGCGGCATTGGAGGCGTTCATGCTGCCGCCGTACAACAGCGCCACCCTCTCCGGTTGCGAGGTGGCAGCACTCAACTGAGTGCGCAGCAAAGCATGCACCTCTTGGGCTTGTTCAGGTGTTGCGGTTTTTCCAGTACCAATCGCCCAAACGGGTTCGTATGCCACCACGATTTCGCTGATGCAGTGCCCATTGGCATGAATCACCGCTGCCAATTGCCGCTTGACCACTGCGTGTGTCTGTCCGGCTTCACGCTCTGCCAGGGTCTCCCCTACACACACAATGGGGGTGATACCGGCAGCCAAGGCACGTTGCGCTTTGGTCGCTACCGCCGCGTCGGTTTCGCCATGGAATTGACGACGCTCGGAATGACCTGCGATGGCAAAACGCACACCAAAATCACGCAACATGGCAGCCGATATTTCGCCTGTGAATGCGCCATGCTCGTGCGCAGAAACATCTTGTGCACCGAGCATCAAGGCCGTGCCTTGGCAAAGCGCTTGAACCTGTTGCAGGTAGGGTGCAGGTACACACACGGCCACCTGGCAGGTGGACTGGGCCAAACCCAGATTGACGGCGTGCAACAGGTCCTGATTGGCAGCCAGGCTGCCATTCATCTTCCAGTTGCCGACAATCAGTGGTTGACGCATGTATTACTCTTGGGGTGTTTGATCTTGCTGTTCATGATGGGACTGAGGCGGCGCTTCTGGGCGGTCCATCAAAGCTTTCATGGACAGCTTGATACGGCCCTTTTCATCGGTCTCAAGCACTTTGACACGCACGATCTGACCTTCGGCCAACACGTCTGTGACCTTGGCAATGCGCTCGTGGCTGATTTGGCTGATGTGCAACAGGCCATCTTTGCCGGGCAGTAAATTGACCAGGGCGCCAAAGTCCAAAATCTTGGTGATCGGGCCTTCATAGACCTTGCCAATTTCAACCTCGGCGGTGATTTCAGTGATGCGGCGCTTGGCCTCATCTGCCTTGGCGCCGTCGGTGGCGGCAATGGTGATCGTGCCGTCTTCTTCGATGTTGATTTGGCAACCTGTTTCTTCGGTCAATGCGCGAATGACAGCGCCACCTTTACCGATCACGTCACGGATTTTCTCCGGATTGATTTTCATGGTGTAGAGCTTAGGAGCGAAGTTGCTCACCTCGGTTTTGGCCTCGCCCATGGCTTCTTGCATCTTGCCCAAAATGTGCATGCGGGCTTCTTTGGCTTGTGCCAGCGCCACTTGCATGATTTCTTGCGTGATGCCCTGGATTTTGATGTCCATTTGCAAAGCGGTGATGCCGTTGGTGGTGCCAGCCACCTTGAAATCCATGTCACCCAGGTGGTCTTCATCACCCAAGATATCTGTCAGCACCGCGAAACGGTTGCCCTCTTTGATCAGACCCATGGCAATACCAGCCACATGGGCTTTCATGGGGACACCCGCATCCATCATCGACAAGCATCCGCCACACACTGAGGCCATGGAAGACGAGCCATTGGATTCGGTGATTTCTGACACCACACGCATGGTGTACGGGAATTCTTCTTTGGTGGGCAAGCAAGCTGCTAAAGCCCGTTTGGCCAAGCGACCGTGGCCGATTTCACGGCGTTTTGTGCTGCCCATGCGACCGACTTCACCGGTGGCGAACGGAGGCATGTTGTAGTGGAACATGAAGCGGTCCTCAAACTCGCCAGCCAAAGCGTCAATGCGTTGTGCATCACGCTCGGTACCCAAAGTGGTGATCACCAAGGCTTGTGTTTCACCGCGGGTGAACAAAGCAGAGCCGTGGGTGCGAGGCAGCACGCTGTTGCGGATCTCGATAGGGCGCACGGTACGGGTGTCGCGGCCATCGATGCGAGGCTCGCCTGCCAAGATTTGGCTGCGAACAATGCGGGCTTCGATGTCAAACAACATGTTTTCTACTTTCACGCCGTCGAATTCAACGCCATCATCTTTGAGGGAGGCCATCACTGCGGCATAGGCTTCGCGGCAAGCTTGGGTGCGGCTTTGCTTGTTACGGATTTGGTAGGCGGCAGCGAGTTTGTCGTCAGCCAAGGCAGCCACTTTGGCGATCAAAGGCTCGTCTTTAGGGGCGGCTGTCCAATCCCAGACGGGCTTGCCTGCCTCTCGCACCAGTTCGTGGATGGCGTTGATGGCCACTCGGCTTTGTTCGTGGCCAAAAACCACCGCACCAAGCATGATCTCTTCCGACATTTGCAAGGCTTCGGATTCCACCATCAGCACAGCGGCCTCGGTACCCGCAACCACCAACTCCAACTGGCTGTCTTTGCGCTGGGTTTGTCCGGGGTTCAGGACGTATTCACCGTTGATATAACCCACGCGGGCAGCGCCCATCGGGCCATTGAAAGGAATGCCTGAAATGGCCAACGCAGCAGAAGAGCCGATCATCGCGGCGATGTCGGCATCGACTTCTGGGTTGAGTGACAAGGTGTGGATCACCACATGCACTTCGTTGTAGAAGCCTTCTGGGAACAAGGGACGAATTGGGCGGTCGATCAAACGACTGGTCAAGGTCTCGAGTTCGCTTGGCTTGGCTTCGCGTTTGAAAAAGCTGCCAGGGATCTTGCCAGCTGCGTATGTTTTCTCGATGTAGTCAACGGTCAGGGGGAAAAAATCTTGACCAGGTTTGGCAGATTTAGAGGCCACCACCGTGGCTAACACGACGGTGTCGTCTATGTTGACGATCACTGCGCCGCTGGATTGACGAGCGATTTCGCCGGTTTCCAGGGTAACCGTGTGTTGGCCCCACTGGAATGTTTTGGTGACTTTGTTAAACAGGGACATAGGTGTTTCCTAAGGAAAAGCGGGAAGTGCAGGCCACCTCACCAGAGCCCAAAGTACTGTCAGTAAACGATGCCATTCCAGAAAAATACAGATGCTTTTTTTGGAATGACACAGCTTCGAACCGAGTCAGTGACTTTGTTTTTTGCCCTGCTCCATGCATGAACGCCTGAGTGAATGAACAGACTCAGGCGTTGGGCATGGATTCGGGGTATTACTTGCGCAAACCCAATTTGGCGATCAGCGCGGTGTAGCGCTCTGCGTCTTTGGATTTGAGGTAGTCGAGCAATTTGCGACGACGGCTGACCATGCGCAACAAACCACGACGACCATGGTGGTCTTTGGCATGGGTTTTGAAGTGAGGGGTCAGTTCATTGATGCGTGCAGTCAAAATGGCGACTTGCACTTCAGGGCTGCCTGTGTCGTTGGCGGAACGTGCATTGGCCTTGACGACCTCGGCTTTGTTTAATGTTGTCATGGTGTTTTCCAAAAAATCAGACATGCGCCAACAGCCGGAAATGCCAGATGGCGTGAACCCAAGGTAATTACCCTAAGCCCATAAATTATAGCTTGGCCAGCCAAGTCTCCAGCCGGGCTGCGCCCTGCCCCAACCTGATCAGGTCTTTCGAGGCAAAACACCAACGCAACCAGCCCCGGGCATCTGTGGAAAAGGCGCTGCCTGGCGCCAAGCCCAAACCCGCCTCGGACACCAGCCGCTTCGCGGTTTGTAAGTCATCCGCTTGCCCCGGTAACCTGAAAAACAGGTACATCCCGCCATCAGGCATGCTCAATTCCAGTCCGGGTAACTGACCCAGCGCCTCAAACAAGCTGTCTCGGCACAGGCGCAAATGGTCCACGACCCGGGGGGTGACCTCTTGCGACCGCTGCAAGGCCACCACACCTGCTCTTTGCACAAATGCACTGACGCACGAGGTATTGAATTCAATCAACTTGCTGATCTGCCCGGTCATGGGCTGCGGCATGACCAGCCAACCCAAACGCCAACCTGTCATCAAAAAACTTTTGGAAAAGCTGTGAGCTACGACCAAGCGGTCGTCCGGCGTGCTGATATCCAAGAAGCTGGGAGCACATTGGTTGTGGCTGGGCAAGTAATAAAGGTTTTCATAGACCTCGTCAGCCAAAATCCAGGTGCCAGTCTGGCGGCAATGGGCCAACAAAATGCTTTGTTCATCGCGGGTCAGGGTCCATCCGGTGGGGTTGTTTGGGGAATTCAACACCAGCAACTTGGTTGCCGATGTGATTCGTGAAAGCAGCTGCGCCATGGGTAAAGACCACCGACCTGCTAATGGGACCAGAGAAACGGTGTGTAACTGCGCGCCCAAAATCACAGGTTGTGCGGTCAGGTTGGGCCAAACAGGCGTGACCACCACCACCTGATCACCCGGGTTCACCAGTGCTTGCATGGCCAACATCAAGGCGTTCACGCCACCAGAGGTCACGGCGATCCGGTCAACGTCCATCGGCGCAGCATGACGATGCATCATTTCTTTGGCAATGGCCTGGCGCAACTCGGGTAGCCCCAGGTTATGGGCATAAAAAGTCTCACCCTGCTGCAATGAATCGATGGCGGCTTGCCTGATGAAGTCAGGCGTGACCTCGTCGCTTTCACCAAACCAAAAAGCCAGCACATCAGTTCGGCCGATGCCTGCATTGGCCACTTCGCGGATTTTGGAGGCGGGCAAATCCAAGATGCTTTGGCGCATGGTCATCGGTCTGGCCTTTTCAATTGTCAGGTGGTGGGCTGCGCAGGGTCTGCAACATCGTCATGGGCTAACAAAACAATCACACAGTAAGGGTGTGTTGAGCCAAGGGCCAGCGGGGCAATACATCAAAAGCATAGTGCTTGTGCGCTTGCTCCACACCTGCATTCAATCGCATGGCAGCGGCCATGGCAATCATGGCGCCGTTGTCGGTGCACAAGTCCGTCTCGGGGTAATGCACCCTTGCACCCTGCGCGAGGCAAGCCACTTGCAGTTGCGACCTGAGCAAGGCATTGGCCCCCACGCCACCGGCCACCACCAAGCGCTTTAGGCCTGTTTGGCTCAAAGCACGCATGGCTTTTTTCACCAACACCTCCACGATCGCTGCTTGTGTCGAGGCCGCCAGATCAGCCCTGCGTGCAGGTAGGTCATCTCCCAGCTTTTGACACTGCGTGAGCACAGCAGTTTTCAAGCCAGCAAATGAAAAATCCAAGTTGGCCTGGTGCATCAAAGGTCTGGGCAAGGCAAAAGCATCTGCTCGCCCAAGGCTTGCCAATGCAGACAAGGCTGACCCGCCTGGGTAGCCCAAACCCATTAACTTGGCGCTCTTGTCAAAAGCCTCACCGGCCGCATCGTCAATCGTTTCGCCCAGCAATGCGTATTGACCAACCTGCTCCACCTGCATCAATTGCGTGTGTCCCCCTGAGACCAGCAAGGCCACAAAAGGAAACACCGGCGGGTCTGCACTTAAGAAGGGGGACAGTAAATGCCCCTCCAGGTGGTGTATCCCGATCACTGGCTTGTCTAAGCTGGCAGCCAAAGCACATGCGGTTCCCGCGCCCACCAAAAGCGCGCCAGCCAGCCCGGGCCCACGGGTGAACGCCACCACATCAATCGCACTGAGCGATTGATTGGCCTGGTCCATGACCCGGTGAATCAAGGGCAACACCCGCCGCACATGGTCTCGGCTGGCCAGTTCAGGTACCACACCACCATAGGCTTCGTGCATGGCGGCTTGGGTGAACAAAGCCTGGGACACCAAGCGGGGCAAAGGCTCGCCTGCCTTGGTTTGCACCAAAGCCACTCCAGTTTCATCACAAGAAGATTCAATGCCCAAAAGCCACATGCCAGCGAGTTTAGCGACACGTGATTTGGCTCATAACTGAAAGTCATCAAGCTTGTTTCACAATATGGGTATGGGCATCAGTCACTACATCAGAGAAATTGGACGCGGCAAAGAGGGCGCGCGGCATTTATCGCGAGCCCAAGCAAGTGAGCTGATGTCTCAATTCCTAAATGGTCAAGTCTCAGACCTAGGAACGGCACCCATCCCCCAGCCTTTAGAACGGCAAGAGGTGAAACTGGCCGCCTTGACCAATGGCTTTTACACACCATGAAAAACACCAAAGCCACAGTTACCTTGGTCGGCGCAGGTCCTGGCGACCCTGAGCTGCTGACCTTGAAAGCAGTTCGTGCTCTGCAACAAGCCACTGTTGTGTTGGTAGACGATTTGGTGCATCCCGATGTACTGGGTCATGTTTCTGCGCAAGCCCGTATTGTTCACGTGGGTAAACGGGGTGGCTGTCAATCGACACCACAGGCCTTCATTGAAAAACTGATGGTGCAAGAAGCCATGGCGGGGGAACAAGTGGTTCGGCTCAAGGGCGGAGATCCCTTGGTATTTGGGCGCGGGGGTGAAGAATGCGCCTACTTGCTAGCCCAAGGCATCGAAGTACGAATCATCAATGGCATCACCGCGGGCATGGCCGCCGCCACCGACATGGGGGTAGCTCTGACCCACCGTGCACATGCCCATGGTGTTGTCATGGTCACTGGTCACGGCAAAGACAAAGGGGGTTTGCCGCCGATTGATTGGCAAATGTTGGCGCAATCCGCACACACCTGTCACCTGACCCTGGTCATTTACATGGGTATACAAAACATTGCCTTGATCCAACAGGGCTTGATGATGGGTTTGCCGCCGCAGACACCCGTGGCGATTGTCGAAAATGCCAGCCACGCGCAAACTCGACAAGCACATGGTGAATTGCAACACTTACAAAAGCTGTTGATGCAATCCAAATTGGCCAGCCCCGCCATCATCATCGTCGGCGACGTGCTGCGGGCGATGACGCAGATTGAGTTACCGATCAGCACCAGGCAAGCATGAGTTTCCACACCGCACCGCAGCTCAGGGGATAATCACCTCTTTTGCCTTGCAACGGAAACACAACATGGACGCAGAACGTATCAACACCATTGGCAACTTGTTGGTCGACTTGGGTGCCCGCACCATCGATCTTCGGGGGTATCTTTGACTACGATGCCAAATCTGAACGACTGAGAACCGTCAACGCCTCGCTGGAAGACCCATCGGTCTGGGATGACCCGAAAAAAGCCCAAGAACTGGGCAAAGAAAAAAAATCGCTGGATGACATCGTGCTGACCCTGTCACGTTTGGGTCAAGAAATCGAGGACAACACCGAGTTGTTTGAGATGAGCAAAGCCGACAGCGATGAAGCGGGTTTGGTCACCATTTCTGAAGACACCAACCGCATCCAGGGTGAAATCGAGAAACTTGAATTTCGGCGAATGTTCAACAACCCATCTGACCCTTGCAATGCCTTTTTAGATATTCAGGCTGGCGCGGGGGGCACTGAAGCCTGTGATTGGGCCAGCATGCTACTGAGGCAATACCTTAAATACGCTGAACGCAAGGGCTTCAAGGCTACCTTGGAAGACGAGTCTGCCGGCGATGTGGCTGGCATCAAAGGGGCCACCTTGAAAATCGAGGGCGAATACGCCTTTGGGTTGTTGCGCACCGAAACAGGCGTACACCGCTTGGTACGTAAATCTCCCTTTGATTCAGCAGGCGGCAGGCACACCAGTTTTGCAAGCGTATTTGTGTATCCAGAAGTAGACGACTCCATTGAGATAGATATCAACCCAGCCGATGTGCGTACAGACACCTTTAGGGCAAGCGGCGCAGGTGGTCAGCACATCAACAAAACAGACTCCGCTGTTCGCTTAACCCACATTCCCACTGGCATCGTGGTTCAGTGTCAAGACGGTCGCAGCCAGCACAGCAACCGCGATGTGGCATGGAAACGCTTGCGTTCTCGTCTCTACGATTTTGAAATGCGAAAGCGAATGGAGGCACAACAAAAGCTTGAAGACACCAAAACCGATGTGGGCTGGGGTCACCAAATCCGCAGCTATGTGCTTGACCAAAGCCGCATCAAAGATTTGCGCACCAATGTGGAAATCAGCAACACGCAAAAAGTGCTCGATGGCGATCTCGATCCTTTCATCGAAGCATCTCTCAAACACGGCGTCTGACGCTTTTTTGTCTTTTTATTTTGGAGTCACCCCATGTTTCGTGAAGGACAAGCCGTGATGACACGGCGAGAAGACTACCAAGCACCTGCTTTTTGGATTGACACAGTCGATTTGGTTTTTGATCTCGATCTGGCCAAAACCCGGGTTCTCAACACGATGCAAGTAAGGCGAAATCCTGATATTCCCGCGCAGGCTTTGCGTCTGGATGGTGAAGAGCTGAATTTATCGCGCGTGTTGGTCAATGGCCAAGGCACGTCATTCAAAATCGACGGCGACATTTTGATTTTGGAAAATTTACCCGAAGGAAATGCAACTTTCACCTTGGAAATTTTCACCACCTGTGCGCCGCAAAAAAACACCCAACTCTCTGGTTTGTACGTCAGCCAAGATTCGTTTTTCACGCAGTGTGAAGCTCAAGGATTCAGGCGCATCACCTATTTTCTAGACCGCCCCGATGTGATGAGCAGTTTCACGGTGACTTTGCGTGCTGACAAAACCAAATACCCTGTGCTGTTGTCCAACGGCAACCTGCTGGATCAAGGCGATCTGGAAGACGGTCTCCATTTTGCCAAGTGGTTTGACCCCCACTTGAAACCCAGTTATTTGTTTGCTTTGGTAGCAGGCAAATTGGTTTGCCGAGAACAGCGCATCGTGGCGCGCAGTGGCAAAGAACATTTGCTTCAAATTTATGTGCGCTCGGGGGACCTGGACAAGACTGAACACGCCATGCAATCGCTCATGGCCAGCGTGGCATGGGATGAAGCCCGTTTTGGTTTGAGCCTGGATTTGGAACGATTCATGGTCGTGGCCACCTCTGACTTCAACATGGGTGCCATGGAAAACAAGGGGCTCAACATCTTCAACACCAAGTATGTGTTGGCCAGCCCAGCCACGGCCACTGACCATGATTACGCCCATATTGAGAGCGTGATTGGCCACGAATATTTTCACAATTGGACAGGCAACCGCATCACTTGCCGGGACTGGTTCCAGCTCTCGCTAAAAGAGGGATTGACTGTTTTCCGAGACCAAGAATTCAGTCAAGATTTGGCAGGTTCAGCATCCGCACGCGCGGTCAAACGGATTGAAGATGTGCGCCTGCTGAGAACGATTCAATTCGCTGAAGATGCCGGGCCCCTGGCACACCCGGTCAGGCCCGACAGTTACCTGGAAATCAACAATTTTTACACTGTCACCATTTATGAAAAAGGTGCGGAAGTGGTGCGCATGATGCAAACCTTGGTGGGACGAGAGGGTTTTGCCAAAGGCATGGCTTTGTATTTTGATCGCCATGATGGCCAGGCAGTCACTTGCGATGACTTTGCACAAGCGATTGCTGACGCCAGCCCCACATCCGCCTTGGCGCAACACCTCGAAGCTTTCAAACGCTGGTATTCACAAGCTGGCACACCACAAGTGGCTGTGACCAGTGATTACGATGCGCAGAACAAGCGTTACACATTGGACTTTCAACAAAGCTGCGCTCCCACCCCGGGTCAATTGATCAAGCTGCCGTTTGTCATTCCCATCAGCCTGGGTTTGCTTGGCCGAACCGGTGAGCCCCTGGCAGCGCCACAACTGCTGGTGTTGACAGAGGAAAAGCAATCGTTGGTATTTGAAAGCATGGGTGAAGAACCGGTGCCCTCGTTGTTACGAGGCTTCAGTGCCCCGGTTCAATTGATTCACAGCTTGAGCGATGGGGATTTACTGACACTGTTGGCCCATGACAGTGATGCGTTCAATCGTTGGGAGGCCGCTCAACGTCTTTTCCTCAAGGCAGCCCTCGGATCATTGAATAAAAACGGGCCGATGGATTCACCTTTGCCTGACAACTTGGTTGCTGGTTTGAGATTGGTATTGAGGCAACCTGAACTTGATGCGGCTTTCAAGGAGTTGGTGCTCACCGTACCCAGCGAAAGTTACATCGCGGACCAATGCACCGTTGTGGATCCCCAGCAGATACATCGGGTGAGAGAGGCCATGCGCTTGCAGTTGGCATTGACACTGCAAAACGATTGGGTTTGGGCTTATGAGCAGCACACTGTCAGAGGCAGCTACCACACCGATGCAAATGCCTGCGGGTATCGTGCGCTGCAGGGCATGGCTTTGATTTACCTGAACCTGGCAGGCCAAAGCCAGGCCAGCGACGAGTGGGCCCAAAAAGCATACGCGCAATTTGAGAATGCCAACAACATGACGCAAAGGATGCATGCCCTGTCCGCGTTGGTTTCGATTGATCACAGGCTCGCTGCGCCAGCCCTGGCCAAATTTCACGCGCTCTTCAAACACGAAGATTTGGTTTTGGACAAATGGTTTGCGCTGCAAGCGTCGGTCATTGGCAGCAAATCCGATGTGTTGGGCAAAGTTCGCCAACTGATGCTGCATGCTGACTTCCATATACGCAACCCCAACCGGGCCCGCAGTTTGATTGCCAGTTTCTGTACCAATGCAGCAGCATTCCATCGCAGCGATGCTGCTGGCTATGTTTTTTGGAGTGAGCGTGTCTTGGAATTGGACAGTTTCAACCCGCAAGTGGCTGCGCGTCTGGCGCGGACCATGGACCGCTGGCGCAAACTCCTCGAACCCTACAGAAGTGCTGCCCATGAAGCCATAAGGCGTGTGGCTGCCCACGACCATTTAAGCCCTGATGTCCGCGAAGTGATTCAATCAGCCCTTGAGGATTAAAACCATGGCAACCTCCCTCTCTCGATACCTGGTAGAGCAGCAACGCGCCAAAAACAAGATCCCACCCGAATTGCGATTGCTGCTTGAGGTGGTTGCTCGCGCCTGTAAGGGCATCAGCCATGCGGTCAACAAAGGGGCCTTAGGGGGTGTGCTGGGGACAGCGCACAGCGAAAATATCCAAGGCGAAGTCCAAAAAAAGCTGGACATCATTGCCAATGAAGTGTTGATCGAAGCCAATGAATGGGGCGGACATTTGGCAGCCATGGCCTCGGAAGAAATGGACAGTATTTACGTGGTACCCAACCGTTATCCACAAGGTGAGTACCTGTTGTTGTTTGACCCCTTGGATGGATCAAGCAACATCGATGTCAATGTGAGCATTGGCA
>Ga0247833_1005837_pt1 | contig 14035 bp, 12 predicted proteins | sample LaCruzMarch2015__7_FD_187117 | JGI IMG/M metagenome (GOLD analysis project Ga0247833, IMG submission 187117) | Freshwater microbial communities from meromictic Lake La Cruz, Castile-La Mancha, Spain - LaCruzMarch2015_8m | ecosystem: Environmental > Aquatic > Freshwater > Lake | place: Spain...
CCCAAGAGCATAAATTCGGGCGAGTCGACATATTCACCTCGCACCGTCGACAGATCAAGGAAGCCATGCCAGTGCACGGTATGCTTCGCCCACTCTTGTTGATATCCAGGCGGAGGTGTTCCCATATGAGAGTGGATTAGGAGGAAGGGGACGTTTTGAACGCGCCATTTCACGTCCTTCGACAACTCCCGTCCACAACATCACGCACCAAGATGGCGACCACCATCGCTGCTACGTTGCTGCTTCCTCTTCCATTGGCGATTGCATACTCGGGTACAATCATCAAGAACGTGGCAGTACCCGGTCTTATGCGAGGCATGGACTATGCACACTTGGGTACGTCAGATCTACTCGTGAGTAAGGTATGCATGGGTACCATGACCTTCGGCAAACAAAACACACTCGATGAGGGTGTATCACAATTAAATATGGCATTTGACAAGTATGGTGTCAATTTTATTGATACTGCTGAGATTTATCCCACACCACCGAGTAAGGATACACTCGGGTTGACCGATTTGACTATTGCATCATTCTTAGAGCAGCAAGGACGCAAGCGAGAGGATGTTATACTAGCAACGAAGGTCGCAGGACCAGGTGTGACTTGGCTACCACGGTCACAACCTGATACGTCATCACGATTAACAAAAGAACAGATATTATACAGTGTGGATGCCTCACTACAGAGACTTGGGACTAATTATATCGATTTACTACAGCTACATTGGCCTGATCGATATACCGGTGGTCTGTTTGGTGCACCAGATTTTACACCCACGAATGTACGTGAGGAGAGCGTAGCATTTGATGAAACACTCGAGGCATTACAAACATTAGTAACAGCAGGTAAAGTACGATATGTCGGTGTATCAAATGAAACTCCATACGGTGTATGTACAATGGTCGAAATGGCCAAGTCACAACCCACCAAATATCCACGCATAGTATCAATACAGAATAGTTATTCTCTCGTGGTACGGAAAGACTATGAGGCTGGATTGGCAGAAACATGCTATCATCATAAGGTGAGTCTGCTCCCGTACTCACCATTAGCCGGTGGATCACTCACGAACAAGTACGCCAACAAGGATGATATCCCTGTTGGATCACGGTACTCGGCATTTCCAGGATATATGGCACGATATTATGGATCACAGAATGAGGCCGCCGTGAGTGCCTACGCATCCATTGCTAAGAAATGCAATATAAGTCCAGCAACGATGGCATTAAGTTGGTGTTATCATCGACAGCATGTTTGTTCCACGATTATTGGGGCCACGTGTTTATCTCAGTTGGAAGAAAATATTTTGGCGTATGATATTAAGTTGGATGATGAAACAATGAAGGAGATTGATGAGGTGTATAAGAAATATACTGACCCGACCAAGTATGCATGATAATAGGGATTTCTTTCCTTAAAGATGGATCAAAAATATCTTATCGTACTATTATTTTATAGGGAACATATAGGTAAAATGTACTCACCTAGACTTTTTTGTGTTTAATACGTCACACCCCAACTATCCTCCTTCAAAATTGCTCACCTGTTTGTTGTATCTAATCTATCACACCTGGGGGTGTTTTTGCATCACCCGGTGTCTCACCGATCGCTAAATTTATATTGGTAGTCTCTCCAGTGGTTGTTCATTGTTAACTTTCACCCTGTGAACACTAACAAATCCCATGAAATGCATCTCACAATAAATGAAGTAGGTACGCCTCATATCATCCTCATTCTCGCCATTCCATCACGTATAACCCGTCCTACTATCATCCCTCATCAATTTGTCGCTGTTTGTTGTGACATTTGTCGATTATTATTTCATGAAATATCTCCCAATTCATGCCACATTATCCGCATATTCATACTGTATCTCCTCGATTCTGACGATTCCCGACAATATCCAATATAAAAATGAGGCACGACAGAGCCTCATCCGCCGGTTAATTGATGGGGTACTTCATTCGGCCTCATACAGTGCATAACTCAGTGAAGCGGCCACCACCTCCAGGACCGACCGCCCTACAACAAATTCCAAATCAATAATACGATTCCTAGATCTCCGATGCTGAAAATCCCGTTTTGAGCGCTGAAAAAAACAATTGATTTGGAATTTGTAGTATGTAAGTAGACTCTTTTCTCGTCGAAAGACGGCACCGTCTTTTTGCCTCGCTCAAGAATCGGCAGACCTTTGGGAGATATCCGCACAGGTCGAACAACCCCACATCATGACACGCTGGTTCCGTTCCGAGCATATGGAGTACATCTCCCTAATCGTTAACGAAGATGCAGCACACGACACCCTCGCCGATCTTGGTAAACTGTCTGCGATACAATTTACTGATTTAAATCCAGACCTCACGCCCTTCCAACGTCGGTATGTTAGCTTCGTGCGTCGATGCGACGAACTCGAGCGCAAATTGCGATTCTTTGGGAATGAATGTGATAACTTTGGTCTGAATCTGGAGACGGCTGGGGATATTGAAAACTTCTTAGAGAGTAATGTTAGTATCTTAAGTGGACGGACGGGAAGTGGATTGAGCGCGGGTGGGGGAGGGAAGGGGACGAGTGGGACGCAATTGTTGGAAAATTTGGAGGTGGAGCTTGAAGGTAAGAATTGATCGGGGGGAACTGGGGGGGGGGTAGGGGGAGGGAGAGGGGAGATGTTCATCTCAAAATTTCTTATCCCCTCAATTGATTCACTCTTTATTTGTTACTCCTAGGCTACGAATCCCAACTCCGTGAGCTCAATGCCTACTCCGAGAAGCTAACACGAGAGTACAATGAGAAGGTTGAGCTACAGGAGGTCCTTGAGAAGGCACGTCGGTTCTTCATGACGGACACTCCCCGCTTAGCGGTCTCCCGTCTAGGGGGAGGAGGTGCTCTCAAGGCTGGATCTCTACTTGCATCGGGGGATGATGAGGCGCGTGGTCTTGATCTGGATATGCGCTTTTCATCCATCACGGGCGTCGTCTCGACGGAGGAGAAGGTACGCTTCGAACGCATGATCTTCCGTGCTACTCGTGGGAACTGCTACGTTCGTTTCGCCCCCATTAAACAACCCATTACCGATCCCGAGAGTGGTGCACTTGTGGAGAAGTGTGTTTTCATTGTCTTCTTCAAATCGTTGAGTATCGAGACGAAGCTGAAGAAGATTTGTGATGCCTTCTTTGCTCACAGGTATTCCCTCCCAGACATGGATGATGCACCGGCCGTCGATAGGATGCTTACCGAAAATGCTCAGGAACTTGTAGATAGTCGCACGGTCCTTCTTAAGAATCAGGACACTCGGTTCCGTCTCTGTCAGATGCTGGCCCAGCACACTGAGCGCTGGACGTGGATCGTACTGCGGGAGAAGGCAACCTATCACACCCTCAACATGTTCAAGGCGGATGTTGCCGGGATGCTTCGTGGTGAAGGATGGGTCATCTCCGAGTCATTCGATGATGTCCGATCATCTGTCAATCGTGCACACTCCGACATGGACTCGAATATGCCCAGTCATGTCGATCAGGTCCCAAAGCCATGGCCGACCCCCCCAACGCACTTTTGTACGAATAAGTTCACTTATGGCTATCAAGAGTTTGTTAACACGTACGGTATCCCCCGTTATCGGGAGGCAAATCCTGCGTTGTTTACTGCGGCGACCTTTCCATTCCTCTTTGGTGTCATGTACGGTGATATTGGACACGGACTCTTTCTCTTCTTTGCTGGACTGTATCTCCTTTGGAATGAGGAGGCCAATGATAAGAGGAAGCTTGATGAGATGACGGCTGGTCTTCATTCCGGCAGGTACATGATCGTTATGATGGGGTTCTTCGCTGTTTACGCAGGTTTTGTGTACAATGACTGTTTCTCTCTTGGACTTAATCTCTTTGGCACACGCTGGGCGTTCAATTCGGACTCTCCAGAGGAGGGTGAGGTTGCTGAAATGACTGGTTCATTCGGTGAAACTGTTTACCCCTTTGGACTTGATCCTATGTGGCATGTGGCGAGCAACGAACTTCTATTCTTCAACTCGTTCAAGATGAAGTTGTCGGTCATATTCGGTATCAGTCAGATGTTCATGGGAACTTGCCTTCGTGGAATTAATGCCATCTACTTTGGTCAGCGTTTGGATTTCTTCTTCGAATTCCTGCCCATGGTTGCGTTCGCGTGCTCTCTGTTCGTTTACATGGTCGTGCTCATCTTCATGAAGTGGAGTATTAATTGGAATTCTAGGATGCTCTCGGCGACATGCCTTGACCCTAATGGAGCTGGATGGGGCAGTGCCGACTATGACGGGACATGGGCCACGTGCAACGGTGCGGGATATGGCTGCACTCCCTGGGGTTACGTATGTAATGGCAAAGACAGCCTCGCCGACAAGTGCCCGCTCGATTACGGAGGCAGTGGTGACGGATGTCAGCCACCTAACCTCATCACATCGCTCATCAACATTGCGTTGGCCCCAGGCAACGTAGATGAGCCCATGTACGCTGGTCAGGCTGGAATTCAGGGAATCCTTCTTGCCGTGGCCGGTCTCTCTGTACCTGTCTTACTTGGTGCCAAGCCATATTTTATGAGCAAGGAGATGGCCTCTCATGCCACCCATAGCCATGGCGACGATGACGAGGAGGATCATGAGGAGCACAGCTTTGGAGAGATTGTTATTCACCAGGCCATTGAAACTATTGAGTTTGTCCTTGGAATGGTCTCAAATACGGCCTCGTATCTGCGTCTATGGGCCTTATCCTTGGCCCACTCGGAACTTGCGACTGTCTTTTGGGAGAAGGCCATGCTCTCGACATTGAACATTAACTGGTTCGCAACGTTTATTGGATATGGCATCTTTGCTGGTACCACCTTTGGCGTTCTTCTTATGATGGACGTCCTCGAATGCTTCTTACATGCGTTACGTTTACACTGGGTTGAGTTTCAAAACAAGTTTTTCAAGGCCGATGGCATACGCTTCTCGCCTTACTCATTCAAGCAGATCCTGACGGATGCTTCGGCGTGAAAAGTGTGTGTGATTAGTTTATGAGAAAGTTAGAAGTTGGATTTTGATTGAGAATAGTGATACTATGTGGGTGAGGAGGAGGCTGTTGCCGTCGGAAATGAGCCTAGGTAGAATAAAGTTGATGTTAGAAATCAAGATCATTCATGTTAAGTACTTTCAATTCATTTTTATCTTTTTCGCCCACTTCTCTCTATGGTATGTACTCTTTACAAAGGAGTGAATGAACTAGAGACACCAACCATGACAATATTCCTCGCCCCAATATATTAAGGTTCAAAAAGTCATTTCTCCAGACTTGACAGTGGCTGTATTTTACACCCCTTCGCACAAAAAGCTTCGGGCCAAGTATTGGAGACACCGGGTTTTGTATGGATGTATTGTACATACTACTGATGGCTGCTTAGTATGCGAACAGTACAAACAAGAGGAAAACAACGGCCCGGAAAGCGATGACGACGACGAGGAGGGGAAAGAAGGCGAGGGCCGAGGAAGAGGAGTGTACTCATACATTGTTTCTGTACGATAGCATACATGATCAGCTTGATAATTGGTCACATCCATACCATATTGACTATTAAGATTCATAATTTCGACACAAACTCGTGGGCAATTACTTTGTTTTTGTGGCCGTCACTATCATTGTTTATATATATATCATAGCCCATTTCACGTAGCTCCCCTCCTCGAACGGTAATTGTGCACCAGTATCATATTCAACTTGAATATGAAAGTGTCAAGTGTCATCCGTGTTGTCACTTATGTAATTGTCCGTGGCAAATGTTGGTGAGAGTAATAAAAAAGGTCATCATCCTCATCTTCTTCTTCCTCTTCTTGTCTTGCATAATATTCTCATCCCCTCCCATCTCTTCAGCAACCCTCGTTTTGACGTTAGTTGTTGTCAATTCTTCGCCATCGTCAATCATCTCAATATAATCCACTTCCTCGACGTTGTCAACATTGTCATTACTATCATCCTCTCACTCTGGACCTGACCCAATTTCCCCCCCACTTGACGACAGGGGAATAGACGAGTCTCCTCACACACGCGTGCTATTGACAAAAGGTGAGGTGCCAAAAGAAGCACAAGGCGATGCTCTTTCCGATGGTACTAACGGCGCCCATCAAAGCAGCGTCATGAATTCGGAAAAACCAGAGTGGGGCTGTAAAAGATGGAGAGCGGCATTTGATCGAAGATATCGTCGATGATGGATGTGCAAATTGTTAGAAATATTCATCGATTAATAGTATATTGCGACGACAGCAGACTTACCAGTGTCTTCGTAGCGGCAAAATTAGTGTAGCTGAGCAGATGGTGAATTCAGACAAACCAGAGAGGGGCTGTAAAAAATGGAGAGCGGCATTCGATCGAAGATATTGTTGAAGAGCAATGCGGCCGCACTACTACATATTCGTCCGGCGGTTGTGTGGGGGATGCTAGACGGTCCGGCCTAGTACAATGATTTCGCCGCTTCTGTCGCATAGGAATGAGCGTGGGAACGCGGCGGGAAGATCTATGGAAGGAACTCTTGGGTACAAAAATAAGCGGGGGGATGAAATCGAGACTTTCATGGCCTTGTGTGTGAGTGACATGATATTGCTATGTCACTATCCCAACCGCACACTATCTGCTAATAACTCATGTCAACAGTAATGCATACAATCAGACTCTTCTCGAGAAGTACTTCCACGGTATTACAAAAGCCATATAAAACGAAAAATGGTATTATAAAAGGCATTAGAGCGCAAGAGAAGGTATTATAAATGGGATTACATAGAATCAGTCACTAATGTATTTTAAAAGCACTTCGATACCGCGGCGAGGTATTAAAAAAGCGTAACACTTTATAAAACAGTATTTTAAAAGCTATTATACTCCATAAAACAGCATTTTATAAGCGATATAAAAATACAGTATTTTAAAAACTATTACTAATACTTCATAAAACAGTATTTTGAAAGCGAAACAGCCTTTAAGTATTTTAAAAGAATCCGGTAAGTCGAACATTTTAAAAGCCATATCATAGTAGTGGCACATGAAAAGTAGTTTGCTTCATCCAACAGCATCTTAGCGATTTTGCCATCTTTTTTCTTCCCTACAAGCCGATCGGGGCTTCGCCGCGCAGGTGGTTTAATTCATCTTGGGTGTATATATCATGTAGGTGAGAGTGGATATTTGTTGTTACAACGGCTCCGGGATTATGGTGTAGAAGAATAAATCCCTCCGCAAGCAAAAGATTTTATGTAAAACAGCATTAATCACTTACAAAAAGCCCTCAATCACATAGCCCACAATCACATACACTGACTGCTGGCAAATATTTTGCATGTTGTGAGTATGTGATTGTGGGCTTTTTTTGCATTGATGTGAGTTGTGATTGTGGACTTGTTATGGAGGTTTTAGGGGGGTTTGTGTGGTTTCTTTGTCAAGTTGTGATTGTGGGCGTAGGAATTCAGAACATGAATTTTGGGCGACAAAAATTCAATTCAGATGGACAATTTTGTGCCTCAACACACAGACACACAGACACACAGACACACACACACTCTTAATCCTTATCCCTATGGAGGAAGTGTTTCCATCCATCATTCCATTGTTTTTAAGACTCTTAATAACCCTTAGCTAACCTTAGTAAACTCTTAATTTAAGGCGTCATTTGTTGTGAATCGTGTAGTAAATCGAGACTTCAACGCTTTCGAAAGAGACAGTTGATTTTTGAACAAAACTGTCTTTCCTTCCGAAGGAAGCCGTCGGTGTACTAGGGAGGAAAGAGTTGCTGAGTCGGATCGCCCCTCTCTCTCTCTGTGAGGATTGAGGAGCTAGCTATCGAATAATTATCGATATCTTCCTCATGCCCCAAGATCATTCGGCAGCACTATCCGGAGTCGATACTGTCATAGAAGTCGACACTGTCATTGCCGTTGCTCACAAGAGTACCGACGAAAACGTCGGTCGGGTGAGTCGCGACATGCAGTCTTCACCTTCACTAGTGGATAATATAGACACGAACACGGCTACCGATCGAAGTGAACGAAGTGGCAGTCTCGACTCGAAAGAGCCAGTATCACCATCGACGGTGCGCGACCGTCGTGCCGCGAAGACGATGGATCTTATACGCAAATACGAGGAGCAGAAACGGCGGTGGCAAGAACACCGGCCATTCCAGCAGCTGCAAAATCACAAGCCGGCCGAGGTCAATAATTACTCGAGCAGTTCTCGTAACAGCTTCACCAAGGGTGTCATATCCTCTCCCATGCACGATTTATCAGCAGCTCACGCGCCGGCAATGCCGACAATGCCGCCAGCAGAGACGACGATGACCTGGACGCAGCGACTGGAATTAGAATTCGAGTCGGACAATGATGAAGCCGCTAGCGTTGAAAATGACGATAAGGAATCTGCTCAGCTTGCCAATGATATCTTCTTTAACAACGCAGTTAATAGTGCTTCCTATTATGATGAATACGATGGATATGCTGCATCGGAATCAAGATCATTTACAGTCGGTACTGATGCTGAGCAACTAAGTCCCGATTGGAAGAGGTCGTTGGATAGTAGTGCAAGAGTTGACAATATCAATTTTGCCAATCGTCGACGCATCCAAAGTAAAGACTTGTCACTTGCTGATACATCAGTGAGTACATCTCTAACGTCTCTGTCGAGGTTGTCTGCTCCAGGTTCAATGGAAGGGGTGAAGGAAAGTCAACCCCTCGGTGGGCCGAAGTATTATGTCATGGTCAATACCAAGAAAGGACAGGCAAAGATCGTGCACGAGGGCATGCCCGCGGCTGGACGCGAGGGGTTTCAAATGGCCATGGAAGAGAAGGGCTTTGAAATTATAGAGTACGACCTATTACCCGGACGACATCGGCATCACGACAAGAAAAATGATGGTGACCATTCATCATCTCGGTATATGTCCGCGCCGAAGGCAAGAACGAATGACGACATGGGAACGATGGATTATGATGCATTCATTGCGGGTGTATCGGATAAATCTTGTGGAGGTGTCACATCCATGTTTGTGACCCAAGTTAATGTTGCTAACGAGGCCATGTCAAACACTGGTAGGGAGGATCTCAAATTGGCAATGGAGGATAATGGATATACAGTCCACGAGTATGATCAAGCAGGTGAAAGTCTAAGCCCGACCAATCACGGAGACATGTCAAAGATGAGGAAATTAAATCCACAGTACAATTCCGGTGAGTCGACTGGTATGGCCAAGACCAAGAAGAAGACCAAGGAGTCTCGTCGTGCGGTTGAAAATTTGTTACGTCCAAAGGTAGATACCTTCCAATCATGGTTAGAGAATGAGTTCAATAATGTCCTTGATGTTGCCGATAGGATTGACAATGTTATCACTGGTGGGTGTTCCATGTCCAATCAAGAAGTATTCGAAGATGATGGTACCGACTGCGGTAGTAGGACCCTTACATTTGACAGTGAGACGACCGATATGGAATATAATGCCCGAAAGAGTAAGCGATACAGTAGCAATGGCCGACGAAGGAATATCAATAGTGGACGTACCCCCCGTCGTCGTCGTCGTCGTCGATCTCCAAGTTGGCATAGTGACGACGAAACCTATTTTGATGATGAAGAAACAGATATCAATGATCATGATATCAGTTATAACATAGGCATAACGCCAAGTCGATCGACACCCCGTATATCTAGTATTCGTCCAACACGAAGTAAGAGTGAAGAACCACACAGGACCATGATGGTTTAAAATAAGCAAGAGAGGTGTGAATAGAAAATAAGCAAAGAATATGTCCTTAGAGACAAGATTTAGATGGTTAGGATGTACCGATAGAATTTTAATTGTATAAACAAGGTTTGAATCCTCTTCTAAAGTCGAGTGGCAGACTAGGTCCAGCATTTATAAAAGCTACCCAATTAGTGAGGTTATGGGTAATAAAAACAAGATCACATCCACCAAGAATTGTGATGTTGAATTGGTAAACTTTGTAACATGACATCTCTTCCAATTTGTCTTCTTTCTCACACTACCTTCAATCCTGATCTAATCCATGGCATACATGATTATTATCCAATTGTAACTCGCAGACCTATCCATGACATTTTTCAATGAGGCAAATTTTCATCATCGTCCGAGTTGTCATAACCTCCTCATCAGCATAATCCTCCTCACAGTCGACATCATCCTCATTTGTCAACCCTGTTGTCTTTCCATTCACCACCGTCTTCCTTTTCTTCGCCTTCTTCTTCCTCGTATTCGTCCTCTCTGTTGCAATCCTCTTCGTCTTCATGTTTGTCTTCTTCGTCGCAATCCTCTTCGTCTTCGTGGCCGCATTCACCTTCGTCTCAGTCCACTTCGCTGCCTTCATATTTATAGTAGAAGCAAAAAAAAACTCCCAAATCAAATGAAGATTGGCCAACAAATGACCTACTCAACGTCTCAACGTGTCGATAAAAGGTATGTAGCCATGTTGTGGCTGTGTGAATTCTATCCGGCGGGTCACACTGATAACATAGTAAAGTAATGTAGCATTGCCAATGCTACTGTATTTGACCATTGTACCTCCACGAATCGTCCAGCAATAACCGCATTACGTATATTGGTAATTGTCATTCGTTGGACTAATTGTTTCTCAATGTCATGTCCACCAACTTCATCATCATCATCATTGTCATCCTTTTTGTTGGGATTATTAATACTACTTTGAGAAGAAGAAGAAACGAGATAGGTACAGTCTGTGGCAAGGTAGGGATATATCCATCCCATACCACGATTGACATCGGTACAAAATCTCCCCACCTTCATCCTATTATTCATATTATTATTATTCGTCTCATGATGTTCACCACTAGTACTGCTACTACTACTGCTAACACCCAATGATGTCCAAGTTGTACAAACAATTGATAATTCTTCCTTTACTTCACGTTTCGCTGCAGTAATTGGTTCTTCATCTATTGATATCACACCACCAACAATGGCAAGACTTGTTTGTCCATTTAGGGCATATTTGGTTTGTTCTAATATGATAAATTCTCTCTCGTTTATTGCCTTGGTCGAGTCATCGTCATCCTCTTGATCGTTTGATGGTGGTGCCTCGACTAATACATTAATCCGATCATGATAATCAATATATACCCAATCATTGATAATCTTTCTCGTTGCTGCTGCTTCTTTTGTTGCTGCGTTATTCTCGCCCACGGTATTATCAAATAATGCAGTGGCATCAGCGGTATTAGCAGGCAAACGTACCGAGTGTCGTGATATGCGCATCCATGGAGATTCCACGAGACAGGTATTATTTATTGTTTCAAATGCAGAAGTGGATGATGATGATGATGATGATAATAACGAGGACGCGGTAATGGCAGCAGACGCCACGACGACTGTTTCAAACGATCGCAATGAAGAAGAAGATGGTGATCTTTTCTTCCCGACGATTGCTGACGAAAAATCGGATGTATCCTCCTTCGATCGAGAAGAAGTTGGGTGTAGCTCGTAGATTTTACCATCATATTGACCATACGATACAATGCAGGAGTGAGAGTGGTCACTATTGGTAGATGTGTGAAATAATGATGAAGAAATAATCGATCGGTGATGGAAGAATGCGGGAATTATCGAGAAAAATAACAATGATGATGCTGTCACCAAGATGATGAAGCAGAATAGCGTGCTATTCATGAGTCGACCTTGTGTTTGTTGGAGCATGCGTCGTACTCGACGGCGTACGGCGGCGAAGATGTCACCCATGATTGGAGGTTGGAATAGGGAAAAGATACTAGTTGTTTAGAGGAGATCGGTCATACGGAAATGGCGCGTCGCATTTGACCTATTTGAACATCTGAATCTTTTTCACCGAACGAATTGTTGTCGTCATGAACGCTCCTATTACCGCTTCAGCCCATACTCATGTAGGGACGGCTCCGCCTGGATATAATCAACAAGAGTGGGTGACGCATACCGTCCACTGGCATGACTTCCCGAGTCTGTCGTTGGAGCAAGATGAATCTGTCGACTCGCCCGAATTCATGCTCTTGGGGAATCAATGGCGAGTGGAGTTATCTCCAGGTGGACACGCATCAGCAGTCGAAGGACGGGTGTCCCTCTACCTCTCAAATATGTCAGACAAAGCCATTGACATTCAATTCGGTTTCAGTGTCAACGATGAAAATGGAAAACAAGTGTACGTTGAACGATCAGCCACTCCACACAATTTTGCTCCTGTGGGCTATCGATCTTCCTTGGGATTTACAAATTTTGCGAAGCGCTCAAAGCTAATGCGATCTCTGGTTAAAGGAACACTAATCATTGAGGTTCACATGAAATTGGCCAAACCTACAAAATCTGTTCCTCCACCCTTTATCCCCGAGAATCCATTAACCAAAATGATTCAAGGACTATTCCTGGATGAGAAATCTTCCGACATTATATTCGAGGTTGGGGCGGATAAGGGGACGAACAGTGCAATGAAGGTGGCCAAGACTGCGCCAGCTACATTCCCAGCTCATCGTGTCATCATTGAGAATTGTTCAAGCATACTTGCTGAGCTGTGTGAATCACACGATGACAATACAACCCCAATTCAAATCAATGACGTAAAACCTAATATATTCCGTCTTCTATTGAGCTATATTTATGGAGGGAAAGTATCAGAGGACAATATGGTGTTACATGCCAGGGATATTATTGATGCTGCTGATAAGTACGGAGTCATCAATCTTAAGCTTGAGGCAGAGGCCTGTTTCGTGGAGGGTACAACTTTTACTATAGACAACGTGATGGAGCATCTTCTCTACGCTGAGTCGAAGAACGGTGCCTTACTGAAGGAGGCAGCAATGGATTATATCGTGGAGAATAAGGCCGAAGTAATTGAGAGACTATCTTTCGCTGATACCGTCCCAGGGACTTTGATGAGAGATCTATTGGCAGCAGTATCAAGGGGAGAAAGGAATGTTGGCGGAAATGATGGGGATGGTGGTGAGAGTCAATACAATGCAATGCGCATCAGTGAACTACGCAAGAGGGCTCATGAGAAAGGTCTTAATGTTGACGGGTCAAGAGAAATGCTCATTGCTGCTCTCAGATCACTTCAGGAAGCAGAGTTTGCGCAGAAGAGGGTTCTGAGGAATTAGATGAGGAACCAGATGTGGAATAGGAGACTTCTTGTCTGAACTGGAAAGAGATAGAGAGAGTGTGGGATAATTTATGATGTCCATTGATGTTACTTTGTTTTCTTTGATTAACCCGATCTCGGCCAGGCCTTATGGCGGCTGCAGCATCCGCGGGCCCGTCCACCCCTGCCACCGCTATCGCCATGAGGGCAAGATAATGGAGAAGAGTTAGGTAACAACACCACTTTCCCATGCTCACTCCCCTTCAGTACCCCCATTTGCCCCCTTTACTCTCTCCACACACGGACTTAGTTGATATTTGCAATGTCCTCCAAGCTACTCGCAGAAAAAAAGCGGAAAGTTGGAAATAAAGCGGAAAGTTTTGATAGGTCATTATAGACTAATACTAATACTACAAACGAGTATCAATAAGTAAAGAGCACACCCTTCGCTTTTGTTTGATATATCACACAACTATGCTGCGACGTCGTCTTCATTGAGAAATTTACTGCTGATAGTGGGATGATTTGGGCGGTCTAGTTAAGAGTGTGTAAAAAGTTTTTGTGTGGAATCACAAGTCACAAGGGAAAACAAAGCGAACTTTCCACTTTTTTTCGCGAGTAGCAAGGGGATGTCAGTTGAGGGTGAGGGGAGGCCTGACATCCAGTTTGTAGGTATATATATTGTCACTTAATTTAGTATCTACATAAGTATAATATATGTGTTTTTCCAACTTGTCCTATCATACGTCATTGCTCTAGCCTCACCTAGTCCCTACTAGTGAGGCATGCTGTAGTATTGTCCATTCCAAAATTGTTCAAAAGTTGTATATCCCTCCGCTGTATGGTCGTTGAACCACGATGATCTTCCCCGTTGGCTTGGTGTCCACCTGTTGTCGCTGTGATGTGATTTGCTCACGCTTGCCGCTTCTTCCCTT
>Ga0247833_1005838_pt1 | contig 14035 bp, 13 predicted proteins | sample LaCruzMarch2015__7_FD_187117 | JGI IMG/M metagenome (GOLD analysis project Ga0247833, IMG submission 187117) | Freshwater microbial communities from meromictic Lake La Cruz, Castile-La Mancha, Spain - LaCruzMarch2015_8m | ecosystem: Environmental > Aquatic > Freshwater > Lake | place: Spain...
GTTTTAACTTTAACTCTTGTCAGTATTGCCATGTTCACACTAAGTTGGCAGATAACTTTGATCTCACTTTGTCTTCTTCCAATCTTTCTCTACCCAACAAAATGGGTTGGTCGTCGACTACAAAATTACACCCGACAATCCTTTAATCTCAACGCTGAAATGTCATCTACGATGACTGAAAAGTTCAATGTTTCGGGTGCTTTATTGGTTTCTCTGTATGGCGACACCGGCAAAGAGAAAGAGATCTTCGGCGGGAAAGCGAGGCGAGTTGCAGATATTGGCATATCGATAGCCTTATTAAATCGAATCTTCTTCATCTCTCTCACATCAATTGCTGCGGTTGCAACCGCAATAGCCTATGGAGTGGGCGGTCATCTTGCTATAAGTAAATCAATTACCGTAGGAACCTTGTTAGCAATAACGGCCTTACTAGCCCGGTTGTATGGACCACTAACTGCATTATCCAATGTTCGAGTAGATGTAATGAGCGCGCTTGTTTCATTTGAGAGAGTCTTTGAGGTTTTAGATCTTGAACCAATGGTGAAAGATCGAGCTGACGCAAAAACTCTTGTTACAAAAAACCCTTCAATAGAATTTAAAAATGTGTCATTCTCCTATCCAAAATCATCTGAAATCTCACTGGCCTCTCTTGAAGCAGTTGCTAAGCCTGAAGTGGTCGATAGTGGAGAGGTGTTAAGGAACTTATCCTTTCGGACTGAGGCTGGCTCATTCACTGGAATAGTTGGTGCTTCAGGTTCGGGGAAAACAACTATCAGTGCCCTATTACCACGTTTATATGATGTAACGGGCGGTGCAATTTTGATTGCAGATACCGATATTCGCGATTACACCGTTAAATCTTTACGGGCACATATTGGCGTTGTAACACAGGATTCTCATATGTTTCATGATTCGATCCTTAACAATTTGATTTATGCCAATCCACAAGCTTCAGAAACTGAGATTAAAGATGTTTGCGAATCTGCACAGATCTGGGATTTCATTCAATCATTGCCAAATAAATTGGAGACAGTTGTTGGTGAAAGAGGACACCGATTATCCGGTGGCGAGAAACAAAGATTGGCAATAGCTCGCCTGCTTTTGAAGCGCCCTTCTATAGTTATCTTAGATGAGGCCACAGCTCATTTAGATTCCGAGAATGAGTCTTTAGTTCAAGCAGCTTTGAAAACCGCCTTGGTTGGACGAACCAGCATTGTCATTGCGCATCGTTTATCTACAATTGTTAACGCAGATCAAATTTTGGTCATTGACAAGGGTGAAATCTCTGAGCGAGGCACTCATGAGGATCTAATCAAAAAAGGTGGAACATACTTTGATCTATATCAAAAACAGGATATCCAACGGGATTTAATTTAACTCTTTGTATCTGCCCGTATAAACAGCTCGACCCTTAATCGTCTCTCTACCAGCATTTGCTGCGATAACTGCAATGTAAGGCAAGGTCACCGCTCCAAAGAGTGCAACCCAACGCCAGGGATTAGGCAGGATTACGGCGGCGATAAAGCAGATTGTTCTAATCATCATCGATACAAAGTATTTCCGCTGTCTGGCTGATTGATCCTTGGTTAGTGATTCACCAACAGATGTAACCAGATGGGCGGGCGCCGCTTTGAAATCTTTGTTCTCCATCCATCAAGAGTAGATGGTTTAACGGCTAAATTCATAGCCAAAAAAAATATGGCTCACCATAAGTGAGCCATATCATTATGAGCGAAATTAGCTGCGATTGGTTCCCCGTGCTTTGGCTATCCTGCTCAGGATTTGATAACCAATAACAGCCATAACGGTGGCATTGATGATTCCGCTAAATGTGAAATCACCACGGCTCCAGGCCATATCTGAGATTCCAATAATCAATGAGGAGGCTGCGATGTAGAGATTTGTTGGATCAGCAAAGTTGACTCTGCCATCAATCCAAATCCGTGCGCCCAGTACTCCGATCATTCCAAAGAGCGCAACTGTTACGCCACCTTTAACCCCAGCTGGTGTTGCCGCAAGCACTGCACCAAATTTCGGCGAAAGAGCTAATGCAATAGCGCCGATACCGGCAAAGATGTAGGCAAGGGTTGAGTAAACCCGGCTGGCAGCCATAACGCCGATGTTCTCGGCATATGTAGTTGTACCAGAACCGCCACCTAAACCAGCGATAGTTGTAGCTGCACCATCTGCGATCAATGCGTTGCCAATCTGATCATCTAGATTTTTTCCAGTCATGGCTGCTACCGCTTTTACATGTCCAACATTCTCTGCGATCAGCACGAGCACAACAGGAAGAAAGAGAATCACCGCACTTGTGCTAAATGTTGGACTCGCAAACTCTGGGAGTCCGAACCAACTAGCATCCCGCACACCATCAAAATTAACATCGCCCATGAGTGCTGCGTAGGCGTAGCCAAGCATCAGTCCAACAAAGATACTTATTCTGCCTAAGAAACCGCGGAAGAAAGCGCCAACTAATCCGATTGCAAGTAGTGTGATCAAACCAAGGCGTTGACCTTGCATGAAATCATTTTTCGCAGCTCCTGCTAGGTTCAAACCAACGACCATCACAATTGTGCCAGTTACAACCGGTGGCATAAATGTGTCGATCCAACCAGTACCTGCAGCTTTAGCTGCAAAACCAACTAGCGCTAGAAGAACACCGGCAACAACAATTCCGCCAAGTGCTGCGGCAATTCCACCCTCGGTCTTGGCTGCTGCTACAGGAGCTAAGAAAGCGAATGAGGAGCCTAGGTAGCTTGGTAATTTATTTTGAGTTAATAAAATGAATAGAAGTGTGCCAATTCCTGAGAAGAAGAGGGTTGTTGTTGGCGGAAACCCAGTAATGATTGGAACTAAAAATGTTGCACCAAACATCGCAACAATGTGCTGCAAGCCCATACCAATTGTTCTTGGCCAGGTTAATCTTTCATCGACTGAAACAACCTCTCCGGATGCGATATTTTTTCCATCGCCATGAAGTTTCCAACTTAGCATTTGAACTCCTTTGTCTTTCTCCTAGTTTGATCCTCTGGATCCTTGCTTCCTGCCGGATAAACGCAAGTGGCATTAAAATAAGAGAGTAGAACTTTCCGGAACCTTTTCTGGTAGATAACTGGGAAAGTCGTGAATTTTTTGCCAAAGCCAAGCTTTCTACGCACAGATTTCCCGCATAGCCTCAGGTTAGGTAGAGTTAGGCCATCAAGTGGAGGCTATCGCTCCCACCTTTATCGCCTCGGCGGACTGGTTGCTTAATTTACTTAAGCGCGGCTGTTTTCACTTGTGCAGTAACTGCAGATGTCAACTCAAGATGAAACGGCTAAGGAGAAATTATCAGCACAGAGCCACGTATCAATGATCGAATTCGCGTTCCGCAAGTTCGGTTGATTGGCTGGGATGGTGAACAGATTGGTGTGACCGCGATTGATGCGGCGCTCAAAATGGCAGATGAGATCGGTCTAGATCTCGTTGAAATCTCACCAGACGCTAATCCACCAGTGTGCAAGATTATGGATTTTGGTAAGTACAAATACGAAATCGCACAGAAGGCTAGGGAAGCACGACAAAATCAAACTCACATTATTGTGAAAGAGATGCGTCTTCGACCAAAGATTGAACCTCATGATTACGAGACAAAGCGCAATCACATTGAGAAGTTCTTACTAGGTGGCGACAAGGTGAAGGTAACTATTCAATTCCGTGGCCGTGAGCAATCACGTCCAGAGATGGGATATCGATTACTGCAAAAGCTCGCGGAGGAGCTGGTCGAAATAGCGGTTGTCGAGTTCGCCCCTAAACAAGAGGGACGAAATATGACGATGGTATTGGGTCCGGCGAAGAAGGCAAGTGCTGGTAAGAAGACAAAGGAGCCGGCGCCTAAGGATTCAGTAGGGAATAAGTAATTAGTTAAAAGTTTTGATTTAACAAATTAGCATTAATAAGCAATAGAAGCAATAGGAGGAAGATATGCCAAAGATGAAAACCCACAGTGGTGCGAAGAAACGCTTTCGCTTAACTGGATCTGGAAAGATCATGCATGAGCGTGCAGGAAAACGCCACTTATTAGAGCGCAAATCCTCTCGTCTAACCCGTCGTTTAACCGGCGATGTTGAGGCGAAGAAACCAAATACATTTTCAGCAAAGCGCATGCTTGGCTTGAAGTAAGGGAGATGAGATAAATGGCAAGAGTTAAACGTGGCGTGCATGCAGCTAAAAAGCGCCGTACAACTTTAGAGAGAGCAGCTGGTTACCGTGGTCAGCGTTCTCGTTTATTTTCTAAGGCCAAAGAGCAGGTTACTCACTCAATGGTTTACGCCTTCAATGACCGCAAGGATAAGAAAGGTGATTTCCGATCACTTTGGATTCAGCGGATCAATGCAGCAGCTCGAGAGAATGGCATGACATACAACCGGTTAATGCAAGGGTTGAGGATTGCTGGCGTTGAAGTTGATCGCCGAGTTTTGTCTGAGCTTGCAACAAATGATCCAGCAGCATTTGCAAAATTAGTAGAGATTGCGCGTAAAAACGTAGTCACCGCTTAACAAAACCGTTTCATGGAAAAGATTTCTAGCCTTCACTCTCCTCATGTAGGTAGAGTGAAGGCCCTTCTTGGTTCTAGGGGTAAGAAAAATCGCGAGTTGGAGAATGCCTTTGTTGCAGAAGGTCTCCAGGCAGTTCGTGAAGCTCTATACCCAAAAATGGGTGAAGGATTTAAAGTTAAACAGCTTTTTGTAACGAAAGTTGGTTTGTCAAAACTTTCCGCCGATCTTGATCTTTCCGCTCTAGACAATGTTGAGATCTTTGAAACAACAGATCAGGTTATGAATGAGATGGCTGATTCCCAATCACCTCAGGGGATTCTGGCTCTCTGTTCAACTAAATCTTTAAAGATTGAGGATCTTTGGCGAAGTGCCCCGAGCAAGATTGCTTATTTTTGGCAGATTCAGGATCCTGGAAATGCCGGAACGGTGATCAGAACCGCTGATGCTTGTGGCTTTGATGCAGTAATTTTCTCAGACAATTCGGTAGATATATTTAATCCTAAAACAGTCAGGGCCACTGTGGGTTCTCTTTGGCATATTCCGGTGATCGCCGACATCGAGATTAATCAATTTATTAATGAGGCTCGCGCTCATGATTTTGAACTTCATGCACTTGCTGTTGATGGTGAAGAGACACTCAACAATGAGTATCTGCAGCGCTGCCAGAAAAACAGTATTTGGATTTTCGGAAATGAGGCTCGTGGTTTACCGGCCCTTCCAGAATCGGTGAAAAAGCTTCAGATCCCGATGAAGGGCCATGCCGAATCATTAAATGTAGCCAGCGCTGCCTCAATCCTCATGCATTTAGTAGGTCTTAATTAGTAGGCTTCGCAGATTATGAGTTCCTCAGATGACACCCTCTTTACCGAGGAACAGATCAAGAGTGATGAAAAGCTTGCTATCGCTGCGATTAATGCGGCTAAAAATTTAGAGGATTTAAAACAGGTCAAAATAGATTTTATTGGAGATAAATCACCGCTCGCTAAATCCAATCAAAGATTGGGTTCACTAAGCGCAGAACAACGCGCTCAATTTGGAAAAATTATTGGTGCTGCAAGGAGCAATCTCAATCAAATTTTCTCCGCGAAGAATGAGAGTTTTGAGAGAGAAAAGGATGCGCATGCACTCCTTACTGAACGGGTAGACATCACTTTACCCAATCGCCAATCGCTTCCAGGTGGGTTGCATCCGCTGACATTGTTAACAAATGAGATATCTGATCTCTTCTTAGGAATAGGTTATGAAATCAAAGAGGGTCCAGAGCTTGAATCAGAGTGGTTAAATTTTGATGCTCTCAATATTCCGCCGGATCATCCAGCTCGTACTATGCAAGACACATTCTTCATTGAACCATTGGAAGCTAAATTGGTTTTACGGACACACACCTCACCAGTTCAGATAAGAACAATGTTGGATCAAAAGCCACCTATCTACGTTATCTGTCCAGGCAAGGTTTATCGAGCTGATGAATTAGATACCACTCATACGCCAGTTTTCCATCAAGTAGAGGGTTTAGTAATTGATGAAAATATTACGATGGCGGATCTAAAGGGCACATTGGATTACTTTGCCAAAAGCATTTTTGGCGAAGGTGTAAAAACCAGATTGCGTCCATCTTACTTTCCTTTCACTGAACCTAGCGCTGAAGTAGATTTCTTTTTTAACGGCCGTTGGATCGAATGGGGCGGCTGCGGAATGGTTAATGAAAAAGTCTTAACTGCATGTGGTATCGATCCTAAACGTTACTCCGGTTTTGCCTTCGGAATGGGTTTGGAAAGAACATTGATGGTGAAGTATGGAATTGAGGATATGCACGATATCGTCGAGGGGGATATTCGCTTCTCTCAACATTTTGGAGTCGGTAAGCGATGAAAATTCCACTAAGTTGGTTAAGTAAGCATGTATTACTACCAGCAAAAATTTCAAACGAGGCAATAGCTGAAGCTTTTATAAAGGTTGGTTTTGAAGTTGAGAGCATGATAATTCAAGGCGCTGATTTAACCGGTCCAGTTAAAGTTGGCAAGGTCGTCAGCATAGAAGAGTTATCTGATCACAAAAAACCTATTCGATATGTTGGCTTAGATGTCGGGGAAAGCAAAACCAGATTTGTTATATGCGGAGCCCGCAATTTTAAGGTTAATGATTTGGTGGTTGTTGCCCTCCCTGGCTCAGTGCTTCCTGGTAATTTTAAAATAAGTGCCCGTGAGACTTACGGGAAATTGAGTAATGGAATGATTTGTTCAGGTAAAGAGCTTGGAATTAGTGATGACTCTGCCGGGATTTTGGTGTTACCGGCCGGCAAAATAGGCAGTAATGCACTTGATCTGCTTGAGGTAAATGATGTCATCTTTGATATATCAGTGAATCCAGATCGTGGTTACGCAATGAGCGTAAGGGGATTGGCTCGAGAATTAGCTGGTTCGCTAAATCTTAAATTCTCAGATCCAGCGCAGTTAAATTATGTGAAGAAATTTGATGCTATAAAAAGCACCAAGGGGGTTCCAGTAAAGATTGAAGATAAAGATGGCGCAGATTTGATCTATTTGCGAACTTTAGATTTGGTGAATAGCAAGAAGAGAACACCCTTATGGATGCAGCGACGTATCGAAAAATGTGGCATGCGTAGTATTTCGCTGGCCGTTGATATTACCAATTACGTGATGTTAGAACTTGGACAACCATTGCACGCCTTTGATGCCGATGTGATACATGGTTCTATTCGAGTCAGCAGTGGTGGAAAATTCAAAAAAATTACAACTTTGGACAAGGTTGAGCGGAAAATATCTTCATCTGACCTGTTGATTACTGATGATTCAAATGCGCAAGCTATTGCTGGCACCATGGGTGGTTTAAACAGCGAGGTAAGTGATAATACAAAACGAATTGCATTGGAAGCAGCGCATTTTAATTCAATGAGGATCGCTAAAAACTCGCGTAATCACCAATTATCAAGTGAAGCTTCTAGAAGAATAGAGCGAGGTACCGATCCAGCGTTAGCTGCTATCGCATCAGCTCGGGCTACTGCTTTGTTGATTGAATTTGCAGATGCAAAATTGATTAACACTGCAATGGCTGGATCAACGAAAAAAATAGAGAGCATCAAAATATCTGTTCAACAAGTTGAAGCAAAATTAGGATACAAGTACAGCAATAAGCAGATTAAAGATGCTCTGCTTGCCATCGGAGCTAAAGTAATACTCGCTGCAAACTCTTTCAAAGTAACACCACCATCTTGGCGGCCTGACCTATCGACAGTATCTGATTTGTGCGAAGAGATTGCCAGATTAAATGGATACGCCTTGATACCTTCTCGCCTATCGATCGGTAAAGCGGGAGCGAAATTAACCCAGATGCAACAGCGCAAGCGCAACATCGCAATCATGCTTGCCAATCGGGGTTTCACCGAGGTCATCAATTATCCATTTACCAACCAAGAGATGGTTGATCTTTTGGGATTCGCTGGCGATCGAGCCAAAAGTTTCAAGATAGCAAACCCGATGTCAGAGCAGGCGCCATTACTAAGAACGCATCTAATTCCTGGATTGCTATCCGCTCTACAATTAAATATCGGTCGTGGCAGTAAAAACCTCGCTCTATTTGAGGTGGGATCTGTATTTCGAAATATCGGTAATGCCGCAGCGGTTATGCCCGAGACCAACAAAAGACCAAGCTCAAAGGTGATTACTCAGATTTATGAAAGTGTGCCTAAACAAATGTTATTTGTAGGTGGTGTTATGTGTGGTGAAAAAATCAAGAGTGGCTGGCAAGGAGCTGGTGAACCATTTGTTTGGAGCGATGCAGTCTCAGAGGCGATCGCTGTCATTGAAAGTACTGGGAACTCTTATGAACTGATAAACACCGAATTAGCCCCTTGGCACCCAGGAAGGTGTGCTGAGATAAAAGTTAATGGAAAAGCGGTGGCACATGCTGGTGAATTGCACCCTCGAGTTTGTGCAAAGTTAAATCTGCCAGAACGCACCTGTCTGTTTGCGGTAATTATTAGTGAATTACCACTGATTACTGAAAGTTCACCACCAAAAATCCGGAGCTTCCCAGCAGCGGTTCAAGATGTGGCATTACTTATTGACCCATCCGTTTCTGCTCATGCCTTAAAGCAAAGTTTGATTCGCGGCGCCGGTGAATTACTTGAATCAATTGAATTGTTTGATCGTTACGATCAAATTGGTGGTGGCAAAATCTCCTTAGCTTTCACATTAACTTTCAGAGCGAGTGATCGCACCCTAACCTCAGAGGAGGTCGCTAAATACCGGGATGCAGCGGTGGCTATGGCGGCAAAGGATCATTCAGCAACTTTGCGGGCATAATCGTATATTTATGCGTTGATTTGAATAAATATGCATTCTTAGGATAGGGTAATGCTATGGATGTGGGCGTAGTAGGGGCCAGTGGATACGCTGGCGGAGAACTGCTTCGTCTACTATCAAATCATCCAAAGTTCGCAATCTCTTATATATCAGCTGGTTCAAATGCGGGAGAGTTAATCACCGCCATTCACCCACATTTAACACATTTTAAAGATAGAAAATTCGAAGTGACAGACACTTCCAAGATCGATAAGTGCGAGCTGCTTTTCATAACGTTGCCACATGGTGAATCAGCCAAGTTGATTTCTCAGATCGACCCAAACCTGAAGATTATTGATCTTGGTGCGGATTTCAGGTTGGTCAATAAAGGATCATGGGAAAAGTATTACTCAGGGGAGTACGCGGGTAATTGGATCTATGGATTACCTGAGGTAGTTGGCTCATCGCAAATTGCGAAAGAGATTAGGGTGGCGAATCCAGGTTGTTATGCGACCGCAATCTCATTAGCTATCGCACCAATTGTTGATTTTATAGAAATGCAAGATTTGGTCGCAGTTGCAGCTTCGGGAACTACTGGTGCTGGTAGATCTGCAAAAATCTCACTTATTGGTAGTGAGGTCATGAATTCACTTAGCTCTTATAAATTTGGTGGAGTTCACCAGCACACACCTGAGATTGAAGAGTGCTTAAATCGATTAGCAAAATCTGAGGTCAAGTTGTCATTCACTCCGATATTGGCACCGATACCACGGGGAATTCTAGCCACGATAACTAGCAAGCTAGACCAACCGATCTCAATTACAAGAATCAGAGAGATCTTCGAACTTTTCTATCGTGATTCTGCATTTGTTTCATTCCTTCCAACAGGGCAAATGCCGATGACCTCATCTGTGCTAGGTACCAACAACGCGCAGATACAGGTGGCGATCGATGAGCACACAAATCGTTTAGTTATCAGTTGCGCTATTGATAATTTGGGCAAAGGTGCAGCTGGTCAAGCGATCCAAAATGCAAATTTGATTTGTGGATTTGAGCAGGATCTTGGACTTAGAAATCTGGCGGTACGTTAAATGTTGGTAGTTAAGTATGGTGGAAACGCTCTAGTGCACAGCACAGATATGGATCCAATATTAGAAGCGATCGGGGATGCCTTTATTGATGGGGATCAAGTTGTCTTGGTTCATGGAGGTGGACCACAAATTGATAAGGCTTTAACTGATAAAGGTTTAGGTAAGGATCGAGTAGGTGGTTATCGAGTAACAACTCCAGAAGTTTTAAAGGTTGTTGAGACAGTTTTATGTGGTCAGGTTTTGAGAAGTATTACCAATTATCTTCTCGGCAGTGAGGTCAATGCCGTTGGAATAACTGCAGGAGATGGTGGTTTAGTTGTCGCGAGAAAGATGATGCCGATAGTGGATGGCGCAAAAATGGATATTGGTTTGGTTGGAGAGGTGGTCTCAGTAAATCCAGAGCTGCTTCAACATTTGATTGCTGGTGAGTATCTGCCAGTTATTGCTCCTATCGCATTAGATAGTGAAGGTAATGCGCTCAACATAAATGCCGATCTGGTAGCAGGAGCAATCGGTGGTGCGTTAAATGCTGATCAAGTGGTATTTCTTACTGATGTTGATGGAATTTTCTCCGATTGGCCAAATCAGGCCTCTTTAATCAACAAAATCAATGTTGCTGATTTAGAGAAGTTATTACCAACATTGGCAGACGGCATGATTCCAAAGGTTACTGCAGTTTTAAATGCGGTTAAATCAGGTGCTAAATCTGCCCGCATAGTTAATGGCACGAAACTTAAAGCTGTTTTAGATGCATTTGCCGGAGTTGGCGGAACTGTTGTGGTTGCAGCATGAGTAAATTGATTCTAGATTCTGGAGTTTCACGTAGAGCTTTGATTGTTGAATTAGTTGAAAGCGGTTCAATTCACTCTCAATCAGATCTTGTCAAGGCATTAGCGCGAAAGGGCGTGAAGGTTACCCAAGCAACAGCAAGTAGAGATTTAGAGGATCTTGGAGCGGTAAGGGGCAAGGATGCGAATGGGGTTTTCAGATATCAATTTATTGCTAATGCAGAGGTTGCAGCCACCACATTAAAGAATCTTGTTCTAGAGATAGATGCCAGTGGAAATTTAGCGGTTATAAAGACACCGCCAGGAGCTGCTCAATTATTAGCTGGTCAACTGGATCGTGCGATTAAAACAGGTGTACTTGCAGGGATCGGAAGCATCGCAGGGGATGACACAATCATGGTTATATCCAAAACCGCCACCGGTGGATCAGCATTAGCTAAGGCGATTGATAGATTTGTATCGGAGAATCACAGTATGAAACGGGTGCGGTAATGGCTTTATGGGGCGGCAGATTTAAGGCTCAGGCAGATGACTCAATGAGGGCATTATCTAGAAGTGTGCATTTTGATTGGCGCCTGGCTCCATATGAGATTGAGGTTAATCTTGTTCATTTAGAGAATTTGATTGAGATCGGTGTTCTCTCAAAAGGCGATGGTGCTACTTTAAGAAAAGGATTAAATGATCTGGCCAAGAAGATTGGTGAGGGAAGTTTTTCCTATAATGAATCAGATGAGGATGTGCACAGCGCAATAGAACGGGGTTTAATCGGTGAATGTGGCGCTTTGGGTGGATCGATCAGAGCTGGCCGTTCAAGAAATGATCTAGTTGTAACTGATTTTAAACTGTACTTGATTGATCACCTTTTAGAGATTGCTGCCATGCTAAAAGAATTAATTGGGGCTCTTAATTCACAAGGTATAAGCCATTTAAGGATCATTGCGCCGGGATTTACTCATACTCAACATGCGCAACCAATCTCATTCGCTCAAGAGATTACCAAACACTCCTTTTCCTTGGCTCGCGATATCGAACGAATCCTTGACTGGCAAAGACGAAACTCTCTGTCGCCATTTGGCGCGGGAGCTTTAGCTGGTTCGCCATTGCAACCGGCGCCAGAAGTAAGCGCAAAACAAATGGGATTTAATGGCGCTCATAAAAATAGTATTGATGCGGTAAGCGATCGTGATTTTGCAGCAGAGGCGTTATTCATCATGGCAATGATCGGCGTACACCTATCTCGTATTGGTGAAGAGTTTGTGCTTTGGTCCAGTACTGAGTTTAACTTTGTCGAAATTTCCGATGCTTTTTCAACTGGATCATCAATCATGCCACAAAAGAAAAATGCAGATGCGGCGGAGTTAGCTCGAGGAAAAAGTGGCAGATTTATTGGGAACTTAACAACACTGCTTGTGGTACTAAAAGCGCTTCCTTTTGCATACAATCGAGATCTGCAAGAGGATAAAGAACCTGTCTTTGACTCGGTTGATCAACTGTTGATGCTACTTCCAGCTGTAACAGGAATGGTTCAAAGCGCAACATTTATTCCACAAAGCATTTCATCAGGAGCGGCAGCCGGTTTCACCTTGGCAACGGAGATCGCTGATTACCTTGCCAAAAAAGAAGTTCCCTTCGCCGAGGCCCATGAGGTTGCTGGAAAGTGTGTTCAATACTGCGAAAGCAATGGCCTTGAATTGGATCAAATAGCTGAGGATGCATTATTAAAGATCCATCCCAAATTAGAAAAAGATCTTTATCAACTTCTCAATGTTGAAGCAGCGGTGGGATCTCGAAAATCAATAATGGGAACATCACCTAAGTCGGTAGAGATGGCTATTAAGAATCTCGACAAAGAGGTAGACGCATTTTCTAAGGAAATCTCCCGCATTAGAACCGCATTCTCAGGCATGATCTCCCAATGAGTTCAAGTAAAAATCAATCGCTAATTGCTGATCTTCAGTGGCGAGGATTAATCGCCCAAACCACAGATTTAAAGGCGCTTGAACAAGCTATGGAAAAACCGATCACCTTATATTTGGGAGTTGATCCAACTGCACCAAGTATGCATTTAGGTAACCTTGTTGTTTGTTTAGTTTTACGACGATTTCAATTAGCAGGACATAAACCTATTGGTTTGGTTGGGGGCGCAACTGGATTAGTTGGAGATCCAAGTGGTCGAAATGAAGAGCGATCTTTAAATGATGAGTCAATAGTTTTAGATTGGGTTTCTCGGATTCGCAAGCAGTTAGAGCAGATTATTGATTTTAGGGATAAGAACACGGGTGCAGTATTAGCCAATAATTTAGATTGGACAAAGCCGGTTACAGCCCTTGAATTTCTACGTGACATTGGCAAGCATTTCAGTATCAACCAGATGTTAGCTAGAGACTCAGTTGCATCAAGGTTGGAGTCTGGTGGCATCTCTTATACCGAATTCTCATATCAAGTTTTGCAAGCCTTTGATTATCTCGAATTATTCCGCCGGAATAACTGCACCCTGCAAATTGGTGGTAGCGATCAATGGGGCAATATTGTCGCTGGTCTTGATTTGATTCGCAGGGTTGAAGGAGGCTCAGCCCACGCATTAACCGTTCCATTACTAACCAAATCTGATGGCAGTAAATTTGGAAAAACAGCTACGGGGGCGATTTGGCTGGATCCGGCGATGACCTCACCATATGAGTTTTTTCAGTTTTGGCTCAATTGTGATGATGCTGATATTCCTAAATTATTAAAGGTTTTCTCGATGAGAGATGCCAATGAGATCGAGCAGTTAATTGAATCGACTCAAAAGGATCCGGGGGCGAGGGTTGCCCATCGAGAGTTGGCTAGAGAGATGACCATCATGATTCACGGCCAGAGGGCTTGTGATATGGCCGAAGCGGCAGGAAAGGCTTTATTTGGGCAAGGAGATATCGCTGAGCTGGATCTAGATACATTGGACTCCGCCTTATCGCAGTTACCTCGGGTGGAAATGGGTAAAAATCAACCGATTCCACCATGGGTTGATCTTTTAGCAGCCTCAGGTGTGGTTGATTCTAAGTCGGCAGCCCGCCGGATTGTGAAGGAGGGTGGGGGCTACCTCAATAATGTGAAGGTTTTGACCGAGGATTTCACCCCTGAAAAGAGTGATTTTTTGCATGGAAAGTATCTACTTTTGCGGAAGGGAAAACGGGATTTAGCTGCAGTAGTCCTGATCTAGGCGATACTGAGGAAATCAGTGTTTTTCGCCCCTTTTTAGGGGTGATCCCAATTTGACCCCCCTCTCAGGGAGGGTTATATTTCACCTCCCCATACGAGACGGACTTGCTGAT
>Ga0247833_1005841_pt1 | contig 14030 bp, 14 predicted proteins | sample LaCruzMarch2015__7_FD_187117 | JGI IMG/M metagenome (GOLD analysis project Ga0247833, IMG submission 187117) | Freshwater microbial communities from meromictic Lake La Cruz, Castile-La Mancha, Spain - LaCruzMarch2015_8m | ecosystem: Environmental > Aquatic > Freshwater > Lake | place: Spain...
TGGCGCCAGGATGTCGCGCACCAGATGGGCGAGGGCGGCCATGCTGACCACTTCATCGGAGCCCACGTTGTAGGCCTGGCCGGGGCGGCCGTGCTCCAGCAGGGTGAATAGCCAATGGGCCAGGTCGCTCTGGTCCAGGTAGGTGCGCAGGGGGCTGCCGTTGCCGGAGACGGTGATGGCATCGTCCGTGAGGGCATCGCGGATGAAGTTGCCGATGGCGAAGTGCACGTTGAGCGGCAGGTCGGGGCCCACGAAGGCAAAGCAGCGGGCTACCACGGTTTCCAGGCCATGTTGCTCGCCCACCAGTGCGCAGAGGTGTTCGGCGGCGCGCTTGGCCTGGCCGTAGGCCGTGCTGGATTCGGCTAGGGGCGGACTGCCGGGCCAATCTTCCGGGATGGCGGCGAGATCGGCGGGCTGGGGACCGTAAATGCCGCCGGAGCTGGTTAGCAGAAAGCGGCGGGCGCCAGTTGCCACGGCCAGATCAAGGATGTTGCGGGTGCCATCCACGATCTGGTCGTAGCGCTGGAGCGGGGTGAGGCTGGGGCCGATGGTGGATTCAGTGGCGGCGTGCAGTACATGGGTATAGATGTGATCCCAAGGAAGCGAGTCACGCTGCTGGATATCGCCTTGAACAAAAGAGATCTGATGGTGTCCTGCGAATTCCGTATAGGAAGCTAGAAATGAAGCGGGATTGCGGCTGAGCACCATAACCGATGCATCTGATGACAAACCCTTATCTACAAGGTGGCGCAACAGAGCTTTACCAAAAAAGCCAGTGCCACCGGTTAGCAGCAGTTGCATTCAACCCCCTGCATTCAAAGCCTCTGAGATTTGAATCACTCTGCCTCCAGGACTTTCCAGCGGCTTTCCAGCATTTCGATTCGAGTCTCGTCTTCATGATGCATCAGCCCGTAATACTCACGTTTGTTGAGCAGCCATAGCAATTCAAAGTGAACGGCCTGCCGAAGTGCTTGGGCGAGATTGGGCGAATCGAGGGCTTCACCGGAGAACACAACCTTGCGCGTTTCGAATCTGGTGAGATGAATGGCCTTGAAGCGCTGCAGGTTGGCGAGAGCATCAATGGAAACAGCACCCCCAACTACGAACTCCAGTCCGCTCTCCAGGCAGGCGCGAGAAGCTGTTTCAACCGAGGCTGTGACCTGTTCGGATTCGATTCCATTGCGACCAGCACCGATCGAGCCGCTGAAATCGACACGTCCGAACACCACGCCATCGCAGCCAGGTTTTGCTGAGGCCATCGCGAGCATCGCCTTGAGATTCTCATAGGCGGTGATTGTTTCGAGATTGAAGAGGAAAGTGCAGTCTTCCTGTTCTTCAGGAGAGAAGACCTTGTCTTTGGCGGCGATGTATTTGGAGAGGGCGTAGGGCGTTTCCACCATTGGGGCGATGATGTAGCGGACGCCGAACTGCTTAGCTTCAAGCATGTCGCGGATCGCCTCACAGCCGCCCACTTTGAGTGCAAGCCCCACATCAGCCTTGTTGGCAATTTCCAGGAGTCTTAAAAGCTCGTCGGTTCGTGTGCCTTCGGCTTCGAATTCTGCTTTTGTGGCAAGAACGCCATATTCCTCCTTTCCTTGGCGGAGGATATCTGACATCTTCTTTTCAAATGTGTTCATGGCCTGATTAGCTCAAGATGATAAAGGGAGGGTCTGTGATTTGGAGGCTTGGCTGGAGCGCTAGGCCGGGAAATAGCGCATGACAACTTGCTTTGTTTCAGGAGATAGATCTGGTGACATCAAATGGAGGGGATTGGATTCCATTCCGCCAGAGGCGCTAATTCGACTGGTGATCTTTGGAAAGTAGGTCTGCTCGGGATGCAGAGGCACCAGGAATATGGCAGGGGTTGTGTTGTTCCAGAGCGCCAGAAAATCAGGGTCAGAGTGCCAGTCCTCCTTGAGCTGGCAAGAAGGAATTTGATAGGCTGCCGCAAGAGTGGGCCAATCGGGGAAGCCCAGGCCAGAAGAGACATCACAGCCCACATAGGCACCCTCGAAGTAGTTCTTCTGGGTCATTCGGATGGAGGCATAGCCCTCGTTGCAGAATAGAAAGATCTTGAGATTGAGCTGATTTACCGCCACCGTGGCGAGCTCCTGGAGGTTCTGAGTGAAACCACCATCACCTTCCACCAGTACGGTACGTCGATATGGATCGGCAATCGCCACACCGATCGCCCCCGAGAGGCCATAGCCCATACTGGCTAGGCCCTTATCGGTGAGCATGGTTTGCCCACTGCGTAGCTGAAAGGCCTGCATCATTACGGTAAAGGCGCCTCCGCTGCTGCAGGGCACGATGTGATCCCCACCCCCACATAGCCGTGAAAGTTGTTCGACCATTGCATAGGGATTGAGGAAGCCCTGGGGCGTGGCATTGCACGGTTCAGAGAGGGGCAGGCGGGCACGCACCTCCTGGTTGAAGACCAGCCATTCACGGTGCTCCCCGAGGGGGTGGGCCAGCAGAGCCACCAGGAATTGATCGGCATCGGCCTGAATGCCCTCTGCTAGCCGTGGATTGGGCTTGGCCAATTCTGCAGCATCAATATCAATCTGGATCACGTTGCCGAGGGGCACAAACTGCTGCCAGTTGAAGCCGGTCTGCTGCAGGCCTAGCCGTGAGCCCACGGCAACCACCAGATCAGCCTGCTGAAGAAGGATGTTGCTCGAGCGCTGGCCCCAGGTATTGGGGCGGCCGGCGTAGTTGGGGTAATCGGGCGGATAGCGATCGGCACCGTTCCAGGTGGTCATGATCGGCAGATCCAGTGCCGCGAGCTTTGCCTCCAGGGCACGGGCTTGGCGATGGGAGAGACCACCACCCAGCAGCAAAAGCGGCCGTTCGGCCGCCCTGAGTCGTGCCGCCACCTCCGCTACCTGCTGAGGCTCAGGAGCGATGTTGCTGGACTGGAGATTCGGCGAAGCAAGGTTTTCGGTTTGCCCCCAGGTCTCGGGTACCTGCACCGCCTGGACATCAAGGGGTAATTCCATAAACACCGGGCCGGGGCGCCCGCTCCAGCTTTCGGCCACCTCAGCGAGCACGGCATCGGCGGGAAGCGGCTCCCGAAGGCAGAGGCTGCGCTTGCAGACAGGAGCGGCCATTGCCACGCCATCCACCTCCTGAATACCCAGCTGCCGCAGGTCTGGTGGGGCGAGATCCTCCACCTTCACTTGCCCTCCTAACAGTAGAAGTTCGCGGCTTTCGAGCCAGGCTCCGGCGAGGCCTGTGAGCGTGTTGGTGAGCCCTGGCCCGGCTGTGACCATGGCCAAAGCCTTGCCCACGCCAGGCGCTGCAGCTCCGGCCTGCACTGTGGCGTTGTGGTATTCGGTGGCGATCACAGCCGCCACCTCGTGTACCACCGGCACGCAGACCAGCTGCTGGCGGGCGGAATTGAGCAGGTGCATGATGTTGCCGCCTGCCACGAAGTAGCAGTGGCTGAAGCCTGTGGCCTTGAGCCAGCTGATCAGGGCATCGGAATACTTCATCCGGCGATTGCGGGCGTCGCTTGAGAAGGGAATGAGGATGAGACGCTATTTTGAAGCTCAATAACCGTCAGCGTCTCTCGCATGGCTTGAAGCACCGCTGTCAGGGAGGACTCGTTGGCGGGCAGGCGCACCTCTTCGACACCGAGACCTTCTGCCGGTGCAGCAGTGGGGACGATCAGATGAATGTGACCGGGAGAATGCTTCTTATCAGCGCGGAAGGCCTGCAAGAAGCGGTCTGGTTTGAACGCTTGCAGCTGAGCGGGCTCAATCACGGCGCGCAGCAAGCCAAGGCAGTGGTTCCAGAGGGCGGTGGATGATGGCTGCTCATGCGTAAAACGGATGGCGGCGAGCATGCCGATCGCCACGGCGAGACCATGGGGGATGGCGAACGAAGTGGCTGATTCAAGCGCATGACCCCATGTGTGGCCAAAGTTGAGCAAGCGGCGCTCGGCCTGATCAAACTCGTCGGTTTCGATGAACCACTGCTTCACCGCCAGGGTGGTGTGTAGCAGCTCAGCCAGCTGCTGATCCTGCCAGTTGCTGCTGAGCACGGGCTCGGCGAGCCGCTCATAGGCCGCGAAGCTGCTTGCACCCCGGCAGAAGGAGATCTTGGCGGCCTCGGCCAGGCCTCCCGCCAGTTCCACGGCGGGCAGGGTGCGAGCGAAAGCGGGAAGGATTTCGATGCGGCGAGGGGGATGGAAGTTGCCGATCAGGTTTTTGTAAGGGCCCACATTGATCGAACTTTTTCCACCCAGACAGGAGTCGGCCATGCCGAGGAAGGTGGTGGGCACGTAGCTCCAGGGAATGCCGCGCATGAACAGCGAGGCCAGAAAGGTGGCGATGTCCTGCACCACTCCGCCGCCGATGGCGGTGAGATGAGAGGAACGCCCGAGGCCGGCATCCTTTAGGGCTACAAATAAGGGCAGGGTCTGCTCCAGGGCCTTGGCTTCCTCGCTGGCTTCGACCCAGAGGACAGGCTGGGAGGCCGGCAGTGCAAGGCGATCGCGGAAGAAGGCATCCACCAGCAGCAAATCACCTTCTGGCTGCCACTGGCTCAAATCTGTGAGCACGGGGAAGGCCACGCTGTAATCGGCGCGGGCGCTGCGGATATGGAGATTGGGAAGGGGGGCGGGCATGGGAGCTCAGGCGTGCTTGAGGCCGATGAAACCGGCATCCACGGTGAGGAATTGCCCGGTGATGGCGCGATTGGCTGATGAGGCGAGGAAGCCCACCGCCTCCGCGATGTCGGTGGGCTGAGGCAGACGGCCGAGAGCCGACTGGGAGGTGATGGCGGCAATTTGTTCCGCTGAGAGGTGGGCGCGGGTCATCGGGGTGTCGACCACACCGGGCAGCACGGCGTTGATCACGATGCCGCGGGGCCCGAGATCGAGGGCACAGGATTTCACCAGCCCCTGCAGCGCTGCTTTGGAGATGGTGTATGAGAACTTGCCGGGCCGGCTTTCAAGCTGCCAGATCGAACTCACAACCACGAGCCGGCAGCCCTCGCGAAGCCTGCCTGCCGCCAGCAGGGCCTGGATGCTGGAAGCAATGAACAGAACATTGCCCTGCAGCAGGCTCTGCAGATCATCGGCTTTGAAGGAAGCGACGGTGTCGCTGCAGTTCAGCCCTTGAGCCCACACCACAGCTTCAAGGCTCGGCAATGACGAGAACGAAGAGGCCTCAAGAGGGGCGTCGTAGCTCAGAGGAAAATGGGAAGCTGCAGCCGGGAGGGTGGAGCCTCCTGCAGTGTGCAGCGCAAAGCCCTGGCCGAGCAGATGGCCACCGATGGCGGAACCGAGGGCACCACCGGCACCGAAGAGAAGCAGATTGGACGCCATCGCTTGCTCAGGAGCGGACAAAGCCTGAGATCACCTCGATCTCCCGGTTAAGCATCGCCTCTGTCAACCCCGGATATGTCCCCAGAAAAAGCGTGGTGTTCATGATCTCGTCTGAGCCTTCCATATCCCCAACCACCCGCAACGCGTCCGACCGATCCTTCCGCAGCTGCACGAAGGCGGGCTGACGCAACAGGTTGCCGCCAAAGAGCATGCGGTTGCCGATCAGATGCCGATCCAGCTCTTGAGCCAGCTCGGTGCGGCTGAAGGGCGCATCCGGCTTCACGGCGATTTTGAAGCCGAACCAGGAGCAATCGGTGCGGCAGTCCGTGTCATCCCAGGAGAAGCCGTGCTCCGGATCCCAGCCGGTGGTGTGGGTAGGCAGGGCAAACTCGAGAACGTCCTCGTGGGATGCCAGGCCCCGGCGCAAGGTTTCCCAGTTTTGCTTGCGTGCCTCGATGAACTCAGGCAGCCGCCGCAACTGCACGCGGCCGATAGCCGCCTGCGGGTCGAGCGGTTTGAGATTGAAGCCCAGGTGGCTGTAGGTGTACTTGTGGTCATATCCCTCGGGCAGCTCACCTAGTTGCCACTCAAAGCGGTTATTGCAGGTGTTGTCGATGCCGCTGGGGCACCAGCAGTCGCGGCCCCAATCGCGGAAGCTTTCGGCGATTACTTTCAGCTTGGCGTCGCTAACAATATTAACAGCGCCCCCCTCGCCCATGGTGAGGTGATGGGGCGGGTAGAAGCTCTGGGTGCTCAGGTCGCCCCAGGTGCCGGTCCAGCGCACCACCCGATCAGGCCCTTCATCGAGGCCAGGGCTGTTCTCCTTGAAACCCAGGCTCTCGGCAAGAGCCCGGGGCATGGAATAACTGCAGCCCAGGGCATCACAATTGTCTTCCACCAGCCACAGGCTGTATTTGCGGCAGAAGGCGAGGGTGGTGGCCAGGTCGAAGGGATTGCCCAGCGCGTGGGCCATCATCACGGCCTTGGTTTTGCCCGGGCTGTAGGCCGCCTCCAACTGGTCGCAACGGGCATTGCCGGTGATTGGATCGGCATCAATGAACACCGGCACCGCCCCCACCTGCACGATCGGGGCCACGGTGGTGGGGAAGCCGGCCGCCACCGTGATGACCTCATCGCTGGGTTTGATCCGCCGCGCCTCCGGCAGCTTGGGAGAGGTGAGCGCTGAGATCGCTACCAGATTGGCGCTGGAGCCGGAGTTAACTAGCAGACTGTGGCGCACGCCAAGGAAGGCGGCCAGCTCCTGCTGGAAGGCTTCACCCTCCTTGCCCAGGGTGAGCCAGAAATCGAGGGTGCTGGCCACTGCCGCTTCCACCTCGTGTTCCGTGAACACCCGGCCGGCGTAGGGGATGGTGGTCCCTTCCTCCCAGGCGATGCGATCGGGGTCGGCGGCGGGGCGGAAGCCCGCGTGCACCTGGCGGGAGTACTCGCGGGTGAGGCGGAGGATTTCCTGCTTCAGGGCTATTGGGTCGGACATTGACACAGCTTTGGGGATTCTTTGCTTCGGAGGCGGGGATGGCTGATGAAATCAGCCAAGAAATCTTGGATCTGCCAGACAGCCAAGCGATGCGGCTGCCTTTGCGAGTTGCTTGGCTGCGGTGATCAACCGAGCACCCTGCTTGAGCGCGAGAGCCAGGTAAATTGCGTCATACGTACTCAGCGTCCGGACGAGGGCTTGATCAAGCGTTGCAGCAGCACATCCGCCAAGAGGGCGTGGCATTCATCAAAGCTTAGCAATTCGAGTTGCACCTGGTTTAACAGTGTCGATGCGCATTCGAGCAGGCAGATGTCTGGCAACAACAGCAACGCATCGCCAGTACAGCCCCGCTGGATGGCCGGCTCTAACTAGGGTGGCAGCAGTCCATCGGCCAAATAAAGACTCAGTAGGGCAGCGGTATCCAGAACAAACACATCGGATCGATTCGGCGCTACTTCGCCCATTGCTTCACCTGCTCCTGCATGCTGCGTTGTTTGCGGATGGCCAGCTGCCCCAAGCCCTCATAGGTCTGAAACGACAGCCCTCGAAGACTCAGTGATGGCATGCAAATGCTATTTGACTGATCTTATTATTCTATCAAAATCCGAGTGCCTCGCTGCCCATGGGTGGGGTGTGTTGCCCGGTAGATTCAGGCCCGCAGCCGCTGGACGGCGGCGCGGAGGCGGTGGTCGATCCTGCGGCACCGCTGCAGGATGCGCCTGATTGTGTTCAGGCTGAAATCGTGCAGGCGATCCAGATGGGTTTGCGGCGGAAGCGCAACGGAGAGGGGGCCCCAAGCTGAGGAGGGTGATGGCAGGTTGAGCTGGGCAAAGAACGGCTGACGGGATTGCCAGTAGTTGTTGAGCTCAACGGCCGAACAGTCCTGGGGCTGCTGGTGGCCTGAGGCAAAGCTCAGAAGCTCCATCGTGGTTTGTTGGTTGCGGTTGATCGCGTCGCGATAAGAGGAGACCACCGCCTGTTGATCGAAGCCAGTTTGCAGCAACTGAAGGAAGGCCTGCCTGTCGTTCCAAACCACACCATCGAGCCGCACAGGGAAATTGTGCTGGAAGTGGGGCTCATCCCAGCTGGATGCGATCAGAGTGGGGATGCCCAGCAAGCTGGCTTCGTAGGCCATGCTGGAGATCGGATCGAAGCTCACGAGCAGATCCGCCTGCGCCAGTTGTTGATAGAGCGCTTGCTTGCTGGTAGGCCATAGACGGGTAATCAGCTGTGAGCGTCGACGGCTGATGCGCTGGCGGATCTGGGGATCCAGCGGTGCGACGTAGCCCTTACCTGCGTAGATGCATGCGGTGAAGTGCCGTGTGGCGTGTGGTTTGCGGATACGTTGCCTTCTGGCCAAGTTGGCCTGGATGTAGGGCTCCAGCTCTTCAAAGCGGGATTGCAGATAGAAGGCCGGCAGCCTGGTGGAGATCTGGGGGCTGTAAACAGCCTGACGCTCGCCAGGCATCAGAAGCAAGCGATTGCCATCGTCCCCCTGAAACAGGCCGTTGGGAGCCAAGGAGTAGTGACAGATCTGCTCGGCGCGGGCGCGGGCTTCCTGCAGGCGATCGGCGCTAAGCGTGTCGCCAAGCAGAGCGCAGCAGCCCGTGGGCACGTCCCAGCGGATCGGCAGTTCGCTGTAGGGGTTCGGCAGCTTCCTGTAGAGCGGGGTGCTGGTATGGGCGGGCACGATGCAAACGTCAAGCCCCAGGGATCGGGCCATTTGCACAGCATCGAGCAAGACACGGATGCCGTTGCTGTGGCCAACGTTTTCGGGAGAATTGATCAGGAAGGCGAAACGCCGCTGCCTCAGTTCCGATGGAATCACCGGCACTGATAGGCCTCCAGCTGCTCCAGGCACAACGCAAATACTTTTGCGCCGTTGTGGCGGCGGCGATACCAGCCCACGGTGTGGCCCACAGCCTGAGCAAACGACCAGCGGGGCCGCCAGCCCAACTCCTGGTGGGCCTTGTCGCTCACCAGATGCAGCAGGCCGGCTTCGTGGGGCTGGCTGGGATCGGATTGATCCAGCCAGGTGCCCGGCCAGTGCAGGAGCACTTCCTGCACGAGCTCGCGAACAGGCCGGTTGGCTTCGGTCGAGGGTCCGAAGTTGTAGCTGCTGGCGTGGGGGTTGGCCGTGTGGGGCTGGCTGAGCTGGTGGCGGTGGAGGCGCTCGGCGAGCAGTAGGTAGCCGGCCAGGGGCTCAAGCACGTGCTGCCAGGGGCGGGTGGCGACTGGATTGCGGATGGCGATCGGCTGGCCTGCCTGGAGAGCAGCGATGCAATCGGGGAGGAGTCGGTCGGCAGATCCGTCGCCGCCCCCGATCACGTTGCCGGCGCGGGCGGTGGCGATGGCGAGGTGGGGCGTCTGGTGCGGGAGGGTGCCGATGAAGCTGCTGCGCCAGCTGGCGATCGCCAGTTCGGCGCCGGCCTTGCTGGCACTGTAGGGATCGTGGCCGCCGAGCCGGTCGGCCTCGCGGTAGCCCCAGGGCCACTCCTGATTGGCATACACCTTGTCGGTGGTGACCATCACCACGGCGCAGGGGTGGGTGAGGGGCCTGAGCGCTTCCAGCAGGTGGAGGGAGCCGAGCACGTTGGTGCTCCAGGTGCCCACCGGATCGGCGTAGCTGCGGCGCACCAGGGGCTGGGCGGCGAGGTGAAGCACGATCTGCGGCTGCACACGGAGTACACTGTGCTGCACAGCCTCCTGATCACGCAGTTCGATCAGATCCTCTGAGAGTTTCAGACCCAGGCCGGGGAAGAGGGGCTGATCAGGATCCGGCGGCAGGGCCAGGCCGTACACCTCGGCACCAAGTTGCTGGAGCCAGAGGGCCATCCAGGCGCCTTTGAAGCCGGTATGGCCAGTCAGCAGCACCCGTTTGTGCTGCCAAAAGGTGGGATCAGGGAGTGTCACCAGATCTTCCAGGGGGCCTGGCCGGATTGCCAGAGTTCCTCGAGCAGCTGCTTGTCGCGGAGCGTGTCCATCGGCTGCCAGAAGCCGCGGTGCTCGAAGGCATTGAGCTGATCCATGGCGGCTATGCGCGGCAGGCAGTCGCGCTCCCACACTGACTGATCGTCTTCGATCAGATCAAGCACTTGGGGCTCGAGCACGAAGAAGCCACCATTGATCCAGGCGCCATCGCCCTGGGGCTTTTCTTCAAAGGAGAGCACCCGGCCGCGCTCGAACTCTAGCGAGCCGAAGCGGCCTGGGGGCTGAACGGCAGTGAGGGTGGCCCAGCGGCCTTGCTGCTGGTGAAAGGCGAGGGATTCAGTGATGTTCACATTGGCAACGCCATCGCCATAGGTGAAGCAGAAGGGGCCATCGCCCTTGAGGTAGGGCTGTACACGCTTGAGGCGGCCGCCGGTGAGGGTGTCGGCACCTGTGTCAACCAGGGTTACGCGCCAGGGCTCGGCTTTGCGGTGGTGAACCTCCATCTGGTTGGTTGCCATGTCGAAGGTGACATCGCTGGTGTGGAGGAAGTAGTTCGAGAAGTATTCCTTGATCACATAGCCCTTATAGCCGCAACATACAATGAAATCGTTGATACCATGAGAGGAATAGATTTTCAGAATGTGCCAGAGAATCGGAAGGCCGCCGATCTCCACCATGGGCTTGGGGCGAATGGAGGTTTCTTCGCTGATCCGAGTGCCGAGCCCTCCGGCCAGAATAACAGTCTTCATTGTTTTAGCTATTTTACGCAGGAAATTGAGAGATGACCAACTTAAATCAACAGGCAGAGATCAAGCCTACACTTCGACGAAGATTACCTGACAGCTGCAGCTGTCTTTCTAGGATTTCGATAATGTCATCCTCTGCAATAATTTCACCAACATCCTCAAGGTAACAACCTGGCGCAATAGAAAGGCCATAAAGAGAGGCCATTTCTAAAGCTCTTGAATCCCCAGCCAGCAAAACACCTCTTATTCCTGACTTTAACGCTTGAATGCATCCGTGTACTCTTGTTCCGCAATAGTACACGTTTTTCTTTGACTCTTTTACCGATTTAAGCCAGTTTGACCACTTGCTAGGATCAAGGAAGATCCGTTTACGGCCAGTCGAGGAGATAAATACAGATTCGGACAAAGCATTTCTAGCAAGTATTGGATTAAAGAAATAGTTGAGTTCATGCTTTTCTTGGGCAACATGGCACATTTGAAGCAAGGTCCTTCGCTGCTTTAAGCCAAAAAGCCCACCGGTGATATAAAAAGGATCAAGTTCCTTGGTTGAATTCGTATAAGAATCTAGCAGGCAAGATCTATCGATTTCTGGGCCAGACAGGGATGGACATCCATCAATTGATATTTTGTGAAAATGTTGTAAATTGGCTAACCGCAGGACGCCAGCAGTAATTTCGCCTCGAACGGATAAAAGCAGAGCCTTCTCAAGCAATACATGCATAAATTCGGTAATATGTACAGGAAGGCTTCTGTGGATTTGCTGTGATATCTCAGAAAAGAGGTGGCTCCTATCAAAATCAAGAGAATTAGATCCCAAGCTAAAAACAAATAAGTTTTTCGAGGCTTTTATGTAAGACATTGCTACAGAGACTTGCTCGGCTGTTACGTATGCATCAGCTCTTAATATATCCTGGAGCAATAAAATCGTAGCATCGCATTTGGACAAGCTAGATAGAATGCTGTCTTGCTCGATGATTTCTGAATTGGTCTTGCAGTAAGCAGTAATTGATTTTGAAAATATTGATGGAATGACCAAATGGGGCTCAGATGGCAGAAGATTGCGTAATCCATCGTAAATCACAGCATTTCCGCTATTCCCAAATACTGTATCAAATGTTGGCGTTTTTGTTGCAAAATGGGGGACGCAGCAACTATTGACGACTGCTAATTTCATTGGCTTATCTCAAGCAGAGCTTCTTTGACGGCATAGTCTGCGATCGATAGCCTATCGCCTTGAGCAACAATGGATATAGAATCTATTGTCCTGGCGCAATATCCTATATCCATTGAATCGGCAAAGACTATATCTAGAAAGTAATGGCCTGGCTGAATAGGTAGATTGGTCATAGTTAATTTAACGTGGTTAATTCCTTGACGTAAACAGAATTGTTCTCTTTCGTACGAGCTTTTCCATTCGGCAAATATTCGACTAGATGATGGGCGCTTAATGGAAGCCCTTATTAGCATGTCGCTAGCATCCGCGGCCATATTTGCAGTTATCTTGACCTGAAGAGTGTAATCTCTTGCGTCAGTCAAAAAAGTCGCGGATTCAATCGATACATCTATTATGCGAGGGTCTAAGGCTATCATGTTTGAGTTCTTTGTGCAAGAATCATAGGATGACTGAGCCTCATTGGCGTAAAGATCTAATGCATCAAGAATTCGTCCTTGGTATATTTTTGATCCGTCTTTAAGGATAATCCCTAAATTGCAAACTCTAGAGAGATCATGCTCGTTATGACTGACTAGAATAACGCTGCTACTGTCAAGCAGGTCTCTTATCTTGTTTAAGCATTTCAGCCTGAATTGGATATCGCCGACCGCAAGAACTTCATCAACAAGGAGAATGTCTGGGCGCAAGAAAGCGCTGACCGCAAATCCCAGTCGTGCTTGCATCCCTGAGCTGTAGGTCTGCACCGGAGAATCGATAAAAGCGCCTATTTCCGAGAACTCGATAATTTCATCTATTTTGGTATCAAGATCTTTTTTTTCAATCCCAAGAATGCTGCCATTTATGAAAATATTTTCGCGTCCAGTCAATACAGGATTGAAGCCAGCGCCAAGAGCTATTAATGCTCCGATTTGCCCTCTCATCTCTATTCTCCCCGTATCCGGCTTAATCAGCCCATTCAGCATTCGCAGAAGCGTAGTCTTCCCAGCCCCATTGCGGCCGATCAACCCCAGGCACTCCCCCCGCCGCAGCTCGAAGCTCACATCCTTCATCGCCCAGAATTCGTCTGGCCGCAGCGGCACATCGGCGCTGCTCTGCGGCAGTCCGCTCCCCCCGCCATGGCGGTGGCCGCCGATCTCGCTGCCCAGGTCCTGCATGCCATACCAGAGAGAACGCTTGAGGCTGCGGCAGAACCGCTTGCTCACGTTGTCGACTTTCACCAGTACGTCGTCGCTCATCTCAGGCCCTCATCCGTTTGATCAGGATCGGCATCGCCAGCCGTTACACCAGCAGTGGCATCTGGGCTGGCTGGCCGGTAAACCAACCGCGGGAATAGAGGAAGCGCTGAATGAGCGGGTTCTCGGGGTTGTCGACGCAGTCCTTGAAAGGGGTGGTTGTCACGGGGTTGCATGTTGTGCGGGAGCTAATGCTGCAGTTTTGGATGCCAACAACAAAAAGACCCGTTGTGGGAGCAGCGGGGCTGGGGCCTCATTCGCTGGTTGCTCAGGTTTTGGCAGCCAGCCAGGTGGTCAGCTCGGCAGGCCCTGGAAACCATGTAGGGCATCGGCTATTGCGTTTAGTTGATCCAGCGGCAGGCCTGGATTTGGGCGGTGGTGGCGCCCGTGAGGGGGGCGCTGCGGCGGTTGAGTTGGCGGAGGATGACAGCTGCTTAGCCTTCCTGGCGGCTTGCTGCAAGCTAGTCCTGCGACGCCCGGTTCTGGCGCAGCTATTCCATTGGAATGCCGGTGATCACCATGCTCTCCCTGACGCTGAGCTGCAGCTCACCCTCAGAGCAGACCGGCAGAGTGAGCAGGGGATCTAGCTGAGTCCTGCGGGTGAGCCCTTAGAGCTTGATCCAGGCCACTTGCTGGTTCAGGAAAAATAAAGGACCTGGCTGGGGCCGAGCTTGAGGCGGTTGTGGGGGTGATCAGCAGCACCGCCCAATGCTCCTGGATCGATGATGTCGAGGCAGAGCAGGGTTGGACCCATGAATTCCATAGTGTATCAGTCTTCCTCGACCACCAGATTGGGGATGCCCTGGACGGTTGGATGGCGAAACAGAATTGCTCCTGTCTCGGCATCCAACGACTGGCCCATGCTCCGAGCCGGACTGCCGCCCCGGTTTAGATCGAGAATCGTCTAGTCGCCTGGGAGGCCATCACGCACTAGCTCAGGGTTGACGCCATAGAGCGTGCATTTTTTGTCGAGGGCGTGTCGACTGAACTCCATGCAGAGCCTTAGGCACTCATCCGCTCGATCAGGATTGGCATCGCTAGCCGATACACCATCCATACCAGCAGTAGCAGCACGGCTGAGCCGCCCACGGCCAGCAACCACTCGCCCAGGAGCTGCGTA
>Ga0247833_1005854_pt1 | contig 14000 bp, 15 predicted proteins | sample LaCruzMarch2015__7_FD_187117 | JGI IMG/M metagenome (GOLD analysis project Ga0247833, IMG submission 187117) | Freshwater microbial communities from meromictic Lake La Cruz, Castile-La Mancha, Spain - LaCruzMarch2015_8m | ecosystem: Environmental > Aquatic > Freshwater > Lake | place: Spain...
TCCTAAAAAAAATCCAACTAAGAATTCCGAAAAAAATCGACAAAAAGCCAACGTGAATGTTTGTGCTGTTGGAAAGTAATCATCAGGCACCAATGGATTGAACGTTAAGGTAAGTGCAATACATGCCACTGCTCTGAATTTGCTAGAAACTTCAATCTGACTTAAAAATGGCATGCCCATTACTAAACCAAAGACTCTGGCGAATACGAAAAAAAAATGATGAAAATCAGAAAACCATACTTCAAAGGGCAACGCTAGCCTCTTTAATGACTATTAAATTAAAAAGGTCTGCAGCAAAATCCTGCAAGGAACTCAACATAAATGGCAGCAACAACACTAACACCCCAAAAACTGCTAGCATTTTGGGGACAAAAGTTAGAGTTTGTTCTTGAATTTGTGTAAGTGCTTGAAGCAGAGAAATTACGACACCAACAACTAGTGCAACAAGCAAAATTGGTAGGCTCAGCTTGATGATTAGCAGCACTGCCTCCCTTAATACCGAAATGGCTAAACCTTGATCCATGAAAATATACAACTAAATCTATATAAAAATCTTGACACAAACGGGTAAATCGCGATAGATATTTTAGGTGCTATGCATTTTGTGTAGGCAAAATATTTTATAATTACTTAGAGAGATGCTATGTTTGCAGTGATCAAAACCGGCGGAAAACAATACCGCGTAGAAGAAAATAACATCATTAAGATAGAAAAATTAGAGTCTACTGAGGGTGAAACAATTGTTTTTGATCATGTGCTAATGATTGGTGACGCGAAAAAATCAACAGTTGGGGCTCCAATTATTGTGGGTGCAAAAGTTGAAGCGCTTATTTTAAAGCAAATGCGCGATCGCAAGGTTATTATTTTTAAGAAAAAACGTCGTCAAAATTATCGCCGTAAGAAAGGCCATCGCCAACACTTAACGGTTGTTAAAATTACGAAAATTATTGCAAGCTAATTAACAACAGGAGATAGATCCATGGCAACAAAAAAAGCTGGTGGTAGTTCACGAAATGGTCGGGACTCTGAAAGTAAACGTCTTGGTGTAAAACGCTTTGGCGGACAACAAGTGATATCAGGAAACATTATAGTACGTCAGCGCGGAACTAAATTTCATCCTGGTAAAAATGTAGGCATGGGTACAGATCACACCCTGTTTGCAACAATTGAAGGCGTTGTTGAGTTTTCTAAAGGTAGAGCCAATCGTTCTTTCGTATCTGTTATTCCAGCTGCGTAAAGATTATTTGGACACTCTTTAGCGCTTCGAATTGTTCGAAGCGCTTTTTTTATAGGTGAGTTATGAAGTTTCTCGATGAAGCAAAAATATTCGTTAAATCTGGCGATGGAGGAAACGGATGTCTTGGCTTTCGGCGTGAGAAATTCATTGAATACGGTGGTCCCGATGGTGGTAATGGAGGGAAAGGTGGAAGCATTTGGGTAGAAACCTCTGATAACCTTAACACTCTGATAGATTATCGCTATCAACAACATTTTAAGGCTGCAAAAGGTCAAAATGGATCGGGACGAAATCGTACGGGCCCTGATTCACCAGATGTTATTTTAAAGGTTCCTGTTGGTACGCAAATTTTGGAAGAAGATAAAGAAACCCTGATTGTTGATATGGATCAACCAGGGATGCGATACCGTCTTTTAAAAAGTGGTGATGGTGGTTTTGGTAACAGCCACTATAAAACTTCTGTCAATCAAACTCCAAGACGTGCGGATCCAGGTTGGCCTGGAGATGAAAAATGGGTATGGCTGCGTCTTAAGCTTATTGCTGATGTTGGGCTTATTGGCTTGCCCAATGCTGGAAAATCTACATTTTTATCTGTTGTTTCTCGTGCTCATCCTAAAATTGCTGATTACCCATTTACGACGCTGCATCCTCAATTAGGAGTTGTGTATGCTTATGAGAAAGAATTCGTTTTAGCTGACCTTCCTGGCTTGATTGAAAATGCTCATCTAGGTCAAGGCCTTGGTCATCGCTTTTTAGGTCATGTAGAGCGTTGTGGGGCTATGTTACACCTAATTGATGCTACCCAGGACGATGTGGTTGGAGCATATAAAACTATCCGTCATGAACTTGAAATGTATCTAGAAGGTTTAGTTGATAAACCAGAGGTGCTTGCATTAAATAAAATTGATGCACTTGATGAAGAAGAAATAGAAGAAAAAAGAAAAGAACTTGAAAAAGCTTCAGGTAAAAAAGTATTTGCTATTTCAGGTATTTCAAAAGCTGGAGTGCATGATGTCGTTACAACTCTTATGAACATTGTAAAGCCAGGCCCTGATCTAGATTGATAAACTTGATTCTTGACAACTTTTATATATGAGCTTACTCGTAGGCACAGATACAAAATTGTAGCGAGGTAAACCATGACTGGTGGAACAAGAGTTCTTGCTTACGTATGCATGTATTTGGTGTGCTCGACTGATATGTGTGCCTCTGTAAGTAGCTTGCTTGAAGTAGCAAGTTTGCGTCGCTATTTACCTGGATCAAGCATAAGATTAGCATCGACTAAATTGGGGGAGATAATGCAAAAATCTGACAATAAGCAACCTTCTTTTCAATTTTTACGTTTGGGTGATCCAAAGTTGTATGAAGTAGCGCAGCCATTTGTGTTGCCTTCAGAAATGCCTTTGGCGCACCAAACACTACAGCTAATGAAGCAAGCAACACAAGGCATGGGTAATGTTGGTCTTGCTGCTCCTCAAATTGGTATTTTAAAGCGTATTGTAATGTTTGAAGTGCCAGCTAAGCATCCTCGTTATAAAACAGATGGTGTGGCTATTCCTATGCAAGTCTTGATTAATCCAAGCTATAAACCCTTAAGTGATGAGCAAAATCTTGAATGGGAAGGGTGTCTATCGGTTCCTGGAATGCTGGGGCAAGTGCTTAGATATACAGATGTTGAGTATCAGTACACAGATCTTGAAGGAAATATTTGTGTACGTAAGGCATCAGGCTTTCATGCACGAGTTGTGCAACACGAGCTTGATCATTTGGATGGCGTCCTATTTCCTTTGCGGATAAAAGAAAAGGACATGCGGTCTTTTGGTTTTACAGAAGCAGTCATGGCGTCATCTGTTTTTCTACAGAGCAGGCAAGAAAGCTAACTAACAGGGAACAGCAATGCGTTGTTCTTTTTTATTTTTTTTAATAGAAACTCCAGCATACACACGTTTGATAGCGGATACCCCAACAAGACCGCTAAATTTTTGTAATGTTCTTGTCGCAATACATTCAAATAGCCACGATCCCAAATTTCCTAACCGGGTAGAAGAAGGGAAATTATAAAGCCCTCGCACCACTTCAACGGGGATAAATTCACTTTTTTTAAGAATATTTGAGAGCTGAGTTAGTGTGTATGGTTGCCCAAAACCAAATGGTGTTTTGTCACTACGCACCCAGATCCCGCGTCTATTCGGCACAATAACTACAAGACGTCCTTCCGGGCGCAAACACCTATAGCACTCTTGAAGAAGGTTATCAGCATGTTGAGTGTGTTCTAGGCCGTGAATAAGAATAATCTCATCGAAAAGATGATCCGTGAATGCCCAGTCATTTTCATAACACAATACTGCCCGATTATTTTGGCTATCTGGCCAAGCCAAAACACCTAAATGCGCTTGCATTAGTAGGATTTCATTTTGAGTTTGGTTAGCAAAAGGAGCGCCAAATCCTACAAACAAAGTTCTATTAGCTGCTTGTCGCAAGCTCTTTAGTATTTTTTGGATAGTATCAATTACTACTTTTGACAAGGGAGACCTATAAAATTCCTTTAGATCGATAATATCTAGGCTCATGACCTTATGCCTTTCCTGACTCTGGGAATTGAAATGCTAGATAATAATCCCATGCTAAGCATTAAGGTTATCATGGCTGTTCCTCCGTATGACATAAACGGTAAGGGTACGCCCACAACAGGCAAAAGTCCCATGACCATAGCAATGTTAATGAATACATACAAAAATAAAGTTGTGGTTATTCCAATCGCTACTAACTTTCCAAATTTTGATCTTGTATGATCAGCAACTGTGTAACCCCAAAAAAACAATATGCAAAACAAACTAATAACAATTAAACAGCCTATCAGGCCAAATTCTTCGGCAAACATCGTGAAAATAAAATCCGTCTGCTTTTCAGGTAAAAAATTCAAATGACTTTGCGTGCCCTTAAGCCAGCCTTTTCCAGTAAACCCTCCTGATCCTAAGGCGATTTTTGATTGTGAAATATGATATCCAGCATGTGTAGGATCGCTTTCCGGATTTAAAAACACAAGGATTCTCTTTTTTTGATAATCGTATAAAAAATTCCATAAAATGGGCACAGCACAAATTACAGTTACAAATCCTGCAGTGAAAAACCACCAGGGCACACCACTTACAAAAAATATAGCAAGTCCAGAGCTTAGTAATAGTATTGCCGTGCCGAGGTCAGGCTGCCGCATAGCTAAAAGCATTGGAACGCAGATTAGCATCAATGGAAGAATTAAATTTTTAAATCGCTGAACTTCATCTGCTTCTAAGAAACTAAAATAGCGAGCTAATGCCAAAATAAGAGCTACACGCATAAGCTCAGAAGGCTGTAGGTTAAATATATACAAATCAAGCCATCGTTGAGCACCCATGCCCACAAATCCCATAAGCTCAACCAGTATAAGCATGACCAAAACAACGGCATAAATTGAATAAGCATGTTGTGACCACCATCTAGAATCGCTTGCTACGATTACGCCAAAAATAATTAACCCCAGAAGAAATCTTAAAAGCTGTTTTATAACCCAAGGATGTATGCTGCCATTTGCCGCTGAAAACAAGGTGACAAGCCCGATAAAAACAATGGCTATAATTACGCCTAGAACAGTGCGGTTTACATGAAATAGGCGCCTAATATCAAACATATAGGTGTCTTGCTGCTTGCAAAATTTGACCTGCTACTGGACCTGCAACCCCACCACCACTTACACCATGTTCAATCACAACACTTACAGCGTGTTGTGGTTTTTCTATCGGTGCATAACCAACAAAAATAGCATGGTCTTTTAAATGGTAGGGTAAATCTTTATAAGTTCCATCAGCCCGTTGTTGCATTGTAATGCGACAAACTTGAGCACTTCCTGATTTGCCTCCAAAGCTCCAATCATTTAAATTTGGATTTGCTCTATGAGCTGTGCCTTTCGGGTCATTAACAACTTTGCTCATCGCTTGTTGGATCCACTCCAGCCAATGAGGCTCAATTCCCTCAACAAATTTTTCTGGATGAGTGACTTCAGTTTTTACTAAATGAGGAGTGATAATTTTCCCTCCGTTGACCAGCATGGCGATCATTCGTGCCATTTGTAATGGTGTGGAAAGAACGACTCCTTGTCCAATTGAAATATTTAAGGCTTGCCCTTTTTGTTTAAAAAATCCTTTGCGAAACTTTGCCCATTCAGGACTTGGAATTAATCCTTTTTTTTCACCACTTAGTTCAATACCTGTTAGTTGACCGAGTTCAAAACGGGAAGCCATTTCAACCATTTTTAAGGAGCCAATTTTTAAAGCTAAATGATAAAAATAGACGTCACATGATTCCGCAATGGCTCTCTCCAGGTTAACTGTCCCATGACCTCCATTCTTCCACGTCCAGCAATGAATACGATTGCTTCCTAGATTATAGTGTCCAGGGCAATGTATATGACTTTCTTGATCGACAATACCTTCATTTAGGGCAGCTAAAGCTACTATCATTTTAAAGATTGATCCAGGGGGATATTGTCCAGCAAGAGCTTTGTTAATAAGAGGCTTATCTTCGTGAGTTAAAAGATTTTTCCAATCATCTTTTTTAATGCCTGACACAAAAAGATTACTATCATACCCAGGTTTGGAAACCATAGCTCTTATAGCGCCTGTATGAACATCCATAACGACTACGTTGGCATTTCGATAAGGCTCTAGAATCTCAATGATTTTCTCTTGAAGTGCAATATTTATAGTTGTGTGCAAATCTTGTCCAATTTTTGGCGAGGTGTGATCAATAATTCGGACAATACGTCGCCTTGCATTGACTTCCACGCGCTGCATTCCTGGTTTTCCATTAAGAGTATTTTGATATGTTTTTTCTAATCCGCTTTTTCCTATGCGTAGTCCGGGAATGGGTTCAACGTTATATTCATCTAAATCTTTTTGGGAAGCTTGTGCTACATACCCAATTGTATGACATAAAATTTCTGGATACATGTATTGTCTTATTTGAGATTTTTCTATGAGTAATCCTGGTAAATCAGGAAGCTTTAATTGAAGTGCTGCCATCTCTTCCCAGGTAAGGCTTTCTTTAACGATGGATGCAATTTTTGATTGCTGAGTAAGCTGCTTTTTCAGTTCTTTTGCATGTTCTGTGCTTAAATTTAACAGAGATTGCAAAATGCTAATCTCAGTTTCAACATTTATATTTGCATCAGGAGTCATCAAGCAGCGATAAACATTTTGATTAATTGCTAAGACTTTTCCAGTATTATCAATAATTTGCCCTCTAGGCGGCGCAATGAGACGAGTTTGAATACGATTACGATCAGCGAGTGTTCTATAGTAATCTCGATTGAAAATCTGTAAATGAATCAGTCTTCCAAGCAACCCAGTCAAAAGTATGCCCTTACCTAAGCCTAAAAGAAAGCTTCTGCGTTTAAAAACATGACTAAAGGACTCATCTATCATAGTGCTGCAAAAACTTAAAGACAAAGGGATACAAGGAAAAAGTTATAAGCATGCTTAAAGCAAGCATAAACGAAAAAACAATTTGTTGGCCTAATAATAAGTGTAGTGCATATTCAACCTGATTGACCAAAATCAGTACTCCTAAAAAAACGAGCCATCGCATGTATTGATGGCTGACTTGAAGGTAACGTTTTTGCGTATAGAGCACAATGCTCGTAGCAAGTATCAAAAAGCTGTGAAATCCAAAAGGTAAGTGGTAGATAGCATCCCAAAAAAAACCAAAGACTATTAAAATTAAAAAATCTCCAGAACGGGGAGTATACAGTACCCAGCGATACAGAACTATCAATGCCGTTTGTAAGCGTAATCCTATGCCTTGGAAAAGGATAAATGCATCGAAAACGTTGCAGCATGCAAAAAAGATGAGCCGCCATAAGAATGTGGTGAGTTTAAGCTGCCAGGTGGTCATATAATATTCTTACTATTTCAAGTGTATGAAATGATACAAATGGCTTTACAGAGATTTCCTCATCTTTTATAGCAGTTACAATTCCCACCATAATGTCGGGTGGAAAAATGCCTCCAACACCTGAAGTGACAAGGATATCTCCTACCTCTGTAGGGCGTTTGTAGCTATTTGTTATCATCTCTCTGCTTTGTAAATGTTCCAATGACATGATAGAGGTGCCGTTTCCAACAGCTATGGCATTTTCACCAGTTTCAAGAATTTTAATAGGGACTCGTGATGCCATATCCGTTATGAGCATAATACGAAGAATACGACTGGATGCTTCAACAACTCGGCCCACTAAGCCTTTCTCACTCACTGCAATATCGTCTTTTCTCATAACTATATTAGCAGAAGAAGAGGTGATGAGCTGAGCATCATAGAAACCGATGGGTGAACCATAAACGCGAACAGTGGTGCTCTTAAAGAGATTGGGAGTTTTGAAATATGTTAATGGTTCAAGTTGGTCGATAAGTTTTTGTGATATCACCAAATCTAGTTTTGTTTGTCGAAGCTCATCTTCAAGCTGTTCTAATTTTTTAAGTTGGCTGTGCAAATATGTGCGAGATGAAAACCAATAATGAATATCGTTGAAAATACGAGGTATGCTTCCAAAAAAACGATTTGATGTTCCTATTGAACGAAGGAGCGGAGATGACAAATTTTGAAGTGAATAGTGAGCGTAAGGACTATTTGGAAAATACCAATAACTTACGCTCAAATATAAAACAGATGCCGCGCAAAATAGGATTAAAATCCGGCGCACGATGCCACATCAATTAGTAAGAGTTTACTAAAACGGTACGTAATGCTTCCATTTCCTCAAGCGCACGACCAGTTCCAAGGACCACACAGTTTAATGGATTTTCTGCAACAAAAACAGGAACACCGGTTGCATTTGCTATAACTTTGTCAAGATTTCTTAAAAGAGCTCCGCCGCCTGTCATTACAATTCCACGATCAACAATATCCGCTGATAATTCAGGAGCTGTGCATTCAAGTGCTGTTTTTACACCTTCTGCTATTGCCGCAACAACTTCTGTCAATGCTTCAGCTATCTGTTTTTGGCTGACTTCAATTTCCTTTGGAATGCCGTTAATTAAGCTACGTCCTTTGATAGAAAGGACAGTCTCTTCACTATTAGGCATTACAAGAGCTGAACCAATTTTCTTCTTAATTTTTTCTGCAGTTGCTTCACCAATCAAGAGATTATGTGTACGACGAATATAGTTAATGATGGATTCGTCCATTTTATCTCCACCAGCACGAACCGATGTTGCGTATACAATACCACCTAAAGATAGCACGGCTACTTCAGTGGTCCCTCCACCAATATCTACAATCATAGAGCCAGTAGGCTCTGTGACCGGCATTCCTGCCCCAATAGCAGCTGCCATTGGTTCTTCAATTAAATATACTCGACGTCCGCCTGCGCTTTCCGCAGCGTCTTGAATGGCACGACGTTCAACCGGAGTTGAGCCTGAAGGAACGCAAATAATAATTTGCGGTGCTGCAAAACTGCGACGATTATGCACTTTTCGAATAAAGTGCTTAATCATTTCTTGTGCAATCTCAAAATCGGCAATAACTCCATCACGCAATGGGCGGATTGCCTGAATGCCTCCGGGCGTGCGGCCAACCATCATTTTTGCTTCTTCGCCGACAGCTAAAACTTGTTGACGTCCGTTACGACTGGCTATAGCAACGACTGAAGGTTCATTTAAAACTATTCCTCTGCCCTTCACATACACCAAAGTGTTTGCAGTTCCCAGATCAATAGCCATGTCAGCAGATAGGTAACCAAGAAGACGAGACAACATAATATTTCACAAAATTTATTAATCGTTACCGTAATGTACTTTGTCGGCAAAAAAGAATCAAGATTAGATCGTGCTAAATTAATTTAAAAATGATCATCGCTATAGTAATTCCATAAAATGTTACGCGTTTCAAAACATGTGGGTGAGGATGAATCAAGGATGCAACGGTGAAGATGATTAACCCTGGATAAATAACATCCAAAATTGGAGTTAAGAATGCAGAAATTCCTTTGAAATCTAACAATGATAAGGAAAAAGAAATAAAACTTGTAGCGGCTAATACATAATAAAAATGGTTATCCTGTAGTTTGAATAGCTTGTGTAAAAAACTAGCATACAAATTGTTCAATGCTGTTGCAGTTGTAAGACATGAAAAGCCCATTGCGAAAGCAATAACTATTGTAGAGTAGCTGCCAAGAAGATGTTTTGTTAAAGTTGGTAACATTTCTGTTGGCTGTGCTGCTTGTATAATACTGGCATAAGAAGCTCCTAAATAAACCAGTCCACCATATGCCAGTGCAATAACAGACGCTCCAATCAAGCTTGCTTTCGCTGATATCCAAAAAATAGTTTGAGGATCGGTGGTTGATTTGCATTGTTGCTGTACATGATTAAAGATAAGAGCAGAAAAGAAAAATCCAGCAATTAGATCCATAGTTTGATAGCCTTGAGACAACCCAAGCTTAAAAGCACTTTCGTATGTGTGTGTAGAGTTGGGTAAAAATGGTGCGCCTATAATTCCAGCAATTATAATTAACGCAAGCGTGCCAAGCTTAACAGGAGTCATGAATTTTCCGATAATGTTTAGCATGCGCGTATCTTTTAGGCCGTTAAAAAACAAACTAAAGTGAAGCCAAGTGAAAATGTCCATAATGGTATGTTTGGTTCAAGTACATGAAATCCACCAAAAGCAACGGTTATGCAACGTGGAACAACGCCAAACGCACCTAAAAGAGACAATAAAATTAAAGGAATGATAATGTTTGCGCCAAAACCAAGTTCCTTGAAAAATTGATCATATGAGCCTTGATAACGCTTAATTGCAAAAACACCAGCAAAAGGAATGAGTATTCCACTGATTAATAAGCCTAAAAAACCAACTCCCCAATGATTTAAGCAATTGCTACCAATTTGCATAGGAAAAACAAGATTCCCTGAACCAAAAAACATAGCAAATATTGAAAAACCAAGTATAAAAATTGATGGACGCATGACTGTAACTCCTGAAAAATTATGAAATAAATAGCGATAAAGTTGAATCAGGGCGGTTAGACCGCCACAGTCACGACCACGACAACGGGAGACAGTGTGTATTTTTGATTAATCATGATACCTTCCCATTGTTATATTACAGAGTCTACATGGTACTTTTTCATCTTTAAATGATCAATCATTTTTTCAATAGACTCATCAATCGAATTAAATCGCGCAAGTAACTGCCCATCATAGTCATCTCTGCCTATGGCGATAGCGGCCATGTTTAGATTCTTAGCAAACAACCAGTCAGTAATACTGTCACCAACGTACACAGCTTCACTTGGTTGTAAGTTTAATTGCTTTAGAGCAAGCAGTCCCATCTCTGGGTGAGGCTTATCAAAAGGAGTGTCTCCTGAACCAAGAGTCAAGTCAGTTGGCACTTCAAACTGTTTGATTTCTTCGCGTAGCAAGTCACCTTTTTTGTTGCTAATAATGGCTATTATATGCCCAGAATTTTTTAGTGATTGCAGCAAAGGCATTGTTCCTTTGTACAATTTTATATCATTTTTATTTTCGTGAATTGCTTGATAGAAAACGGCCAAAGCTTCTTTCCAATTATCACCAAATATCTTCGGAAAGCTTTCACGGGAAGAAAGCCTAGCTCTAATTTTTACTTCTTCCATGCTTACTTCATATAATCCAAAGTGCTTTAATGTAACATTAGTGGCCTTAAAGAGAATTGGCCAAGTGTCAACTAAGGTATTATCCCAGTCAAAAAAAACAGCCTTAAATGTCGGTGGATTATTTATAATTTTCATTTCAACGGTCGTGGGTCTGTAGTGTATTTATCCATTAATCGGTGGTCAGCTCCATCTGGCGTGGCACCATTATCCATAATTGTTGCCTTTAAAACAATGACCAGTTCTACAATTGTATCACCTTCGGTTAAGCTGCCGGTTAAATCGCGCAGTATTGGGACCTCATCTAGTCCTGGTAATCCTTGCTTATGTTCGGATGAGCGTACTTCCATTAACCCACCCAGAACGGCCATTTCTTTATTACTTAGTCTTAATACCGAATCAATTTCTCGCACTTCAACTACTGGAATCATTGACTGAACAGGTGCTTTGGTTACACTGCCTGTTGTATTTCCTGCATTGTAAGCAATATCAATTGCAGGGTCTGCTACAGATTGAGTTAAGCGTGAAATGCTTGGTCTTAAAAATAATATAATTTCTCCAGTTTCGGGGTCAATTGATGGCTGCACCATCATTAGTAAGCCGATTGGAACTGTCTGAATATCGCTTGAAACGGTGGTGCTTTGCGCATTGTTTTGTGAATTATACATTTTGTCGTAGTTAAGCCTGAAATACACTTTATTTTGCGCAACCTTTAGAATAGCCGCTTGATTATTCATAACAGTGAGACGTGGACTTGATAAGGTTCTTACCAATCCAAATTCCTGCAGCGTATTTGCTATTGCGGAAAATTTAGACCCCTTTGCGCCAAAACTGACCATATCTGTTTGAGAAGCTCCTGGGTCTAAAAATGCACCTTTTCTGGCCATCTCGCCGAAATTAGCGGTAATTTCTAAATCACCTTTTGTGCCCAATGTTTGCCAATTGATTCCGCTCATGTATTCATCTTTAAGAGTCACTTCAATAATTTTTGCTTCAATTAACACCTGGCAGCATGCTACATGACGTAATTTCTCCAAATACAACTGAACTTGTTGATGCTGTTTTCGTGTCGCGTGTAATGCAATCAATCCCGCTTGGCGATGCATTGAATATGTGCCTTTTTCGTTTCCTGATACCAAAATTGTTTTTAGATTTTGCTCGAGCTCCTCCCAAAAATCATTTTTGGTCGTGGCCTTTAAAGCGCTCTTTGAAACGTTGTCGTTCATATTGCTTTTTGATGGCCCAACACTTGAAAATACATCAGACGCTACAGCTAATTGATCTTCGCTTGTTCGAGATAAGTTTAAAAACTGCACGTTATAATTTTGTGAACAGGGCGTGTCACGTTCAATGCGAATGGCATTTCCTAAAACGTCATATCTTAAATTTGCCATTTCACACATTGATTTTATAACATCTATAAATGGACGTTTTTGAGCTGTAAAAATAATTTTTGCATCAATGGTATGATCTAGTTGTAAATCAATCTCAGCTTGTCTGGCCAATTCAATGAACACATTTTTTAATGAAATATTTTCAGAAACAGAAATGCTAACCAATTGATACATTATCTTAGGTAGCTTGGGCTCCTCTTTTTTCTGCAAGCTTTTCTTTGTTGATAGCGTCTGAGGTGCAAAATTAGCTGGCTGAGCAAGTTCTTTTGCTTCTGTTTTATCAACTCTAGGCATTATGGGGGCATGGTTAACCATTTCTCTACAGCCAACTAATAGAAAAAATAGCAAAAAAAATGTCCGCAAATACGTGCTCTTTTTTATTTCATTACCTTAAGTGAAGCAAAAGCAGGAATTTTTAGCTAGAGGGAGATTATTTTTACCGATTGATTATAGTAATAATAAGAAAATTAACTTGTTTTTAAATAATAGAATTTATTATTTAAATATATAATTTACTTATAGTGCTGAAAAATGAAAATTGTGTTTATTTTTTTTCTTGTGTCTATTTTTGCTTGCATAAAAACCACATTGAATGCAGCTACTTTGGTTACTGCTTTAGAAGGATTACATTTAACTGAAGCGACTACTGATTATTCGGAAACACTGCCTATATTTGACACAATTATGGGTAATCGCAGAACAAATGTGGGCTGTCATCAAACCTTATATCCTATGGTGAGCACACCTTTGGTTGTTAATTGTCATCCATATAACCCTACTGATGTTGCAGGTAGTCCTGCTCCTTCATACGCTTCTCATCCACTTGTTGTAAGATATAATCCAGGTATTGTTTGCGAGATTTTGCCAGAATTTATCAGAATGCAGCTTGATGCTGCAGGTCCTACGTGTCAGCTTTTTCTGAATGTTCAAGATAATCCTTGGAATGGAACTCCAATACAATTACGGGTGCATGCATTTTCAGACTTTTTTCCTGCAATGGGTACAAATTATCAAGGCGTTAATGTGCGTGTGTGTCGTAGTGACGGCACGTCTCTTCTTAGTGGTTCTGGATCAGTGCATTTGCATGATGGCATAGCATCACCTAGTAACTTTGTTATTGCGGGTCTAGACCACACGCATACGGAAGATTTTTACAGCATTGTAAGCTATCAAGCTAGAACGGTAATTACTCGTCATATTTTATTTACGATGCCAATCCGCGAGCGCTTCCAAGACCTTTTATGTGCTCCAACTACTCATGATCGTTCTCCTAGTTTTTTCTCTCCATTGCTGAGAGCTGATTACGCTGTCTTTTTGCATGAGAATGGAATTGTTTGAAATATTTCGAATACAATTTTAAGCGCCATTAACTATTACTTAATTTTTATTTGTTAACTTTAAAGAAGCGACTATTTTAACTAACGGAGATCTCTCGTGTTTTCAAAAATTTTTCTTGGATTGGTTCTTACTACAGCTTTTGTGTCAGATATGTACTCAGCAGAAGCTGCAACTGCAGAAAGTTCATTTTCTCCAGAAATAACAATGCTTATAAAAGATGCTATGGCAGGAAAAAATAAGGGATCTAAAGAAATCATAAAAGGATTCTCCATTGAAAAATTGGATGACCAGACAGCTCCAAATGGAGAGCTTTTAGTAGATACACGTTCAAAAATTGATGAGGTGCTCACAGCAGAGAAATATCCTG
>Ga0247833_1005860_pt1 | contig 13992 bp, 9 predicted proteins | sample LaCruzMarch2015__7_FD_187117 | JGI IMG/M metagenome (GOLD analysis project Ga0247833, IMG submission 187117) | Freshwater microbial communities from meromictic Lake La Cruz, Castile-La Mancha, Spain - LaCruzMarch2015_8m | ecosystem: Environmental > Aquatic > Freshwater > Lake | place: Spain...
ACATTGAAGGATTGGATGAGACAAAGTAAAAAGGCCAGCAATAAGGCAGCATCACCGGCATCAAAACGCCCCATGGATTGGCGTCCTGAAGAACGACTTACCGCCTTACAGCAAAGCTATGGATTGCTAGGAGAAGACTTAAATACCTGGTGCCGTGAACGTGGTATTTTTGCTCATCAACTCGAGCAATGGACAATAGATTTCTGTAGTCATGGCGACAGAGAGGAATCGCGTGAAAAAGCTGAATCCTTACGTGTATTAAAAATTGAAAATCAAAGTCTTGAACGCGAATTAGTGCGTAAAGACAAAGCTTTAGCAGAAGCCGCAGCGCTGTTGGTACTGCAAAAAAAGTTCCGAGCGCTCTTGGGGGAAGAGGTCGAATGACTCGCCACGAAGAGCGCCAGCAAGTAATAGTATTACTCAATGAGTCCGTAGCAGCAGGAGCGCGTCAATGGGTTACACGGTTAGTCCAATGGTATAACCACGAGCATCGCCACACTGGTATCGCTTTTGTCACGCCAGATCAGCGACATAACAACTTAGACGAAATGCTTATAAATAATCGTAAAGCTGTCTACGAGGCTGCCTATGCTAAAAACCCACAACGCTGGAGCGGAAACACTCGGAATTGGCAAAGAGTCGAAGCTGTTCATCTTAACCCCGATAAGGTAAAAGAAGGTGATGCCAAAGATATTGATGTTCAGATAAGAAAAGTAGCGTAAATTTTAACCGTCGAGGCGACAACTACATTGACAATTTCCGATCATGAGCGTGCTGTTCGGCATCTGTGCCGTCGTATCGACTCAGCACTCTATCAACTGATAAGGCTTAGATCAGGACTTAGCGTAAACACTAAGTCCTTTTTTGCCTGTTACATACCACCCAGATACGGGTTGTTTTTAAAATCTGAGCCATCACCAAAAAAGGGCACAGCATTTATATTTCCCGCCCACGCACCTTTCATTAATACATTGACGGGCGTGTTAGTGGGGTCAATTGCAATGCCATTTCCGCCTCTAAAATTACTGTACGTTGTGGGCATGGTGGCGGTGTGGGCATGATAATGATAGCCGATAGCATCATGATCATGACCACCAAAAGCATCAAGCTCTGTTTGATAACCCAGCATTTGGGCGTCTTTATCAGAACGATAGGTTCCAAATAAGGCGACACCGTCATAACCAAAGCCAATTAAAGGCGGGTGATCTTTATTAAGATAATCATTGTCGTTATACAGCGTAACAATTTTTTGTCCTGTTTTGAACGCGTCTGCATGGCAGTGTGGGCCGCCACCACCTTGCCCAACATGGCAGCCATACAAAGAGAGTTCACCCTTCCATTGCGCTGGCATTAAGGTATTGTTGAGTACGGGAAAGATAATCGAGCCATCAATAAGCACGCCAATATCTGCTGTGCTGGTGTAATTATAATTATCAGAAAAAGGGCAGCTTGGTATTTGTGTGGAGGGGCACCCAGAATCTGTTATTAAATTTTTTGCCCAGCCACGCGAGTCAGGTTTCATGGCATTGTCTGTTACTGTGGCCACTTGTCCGTAATCTTTTAATGGGATTCTGGCAATAAAAAAGCCAAGATTTGCGTAACGCGTTACCGGAGTTGTGGGGCTGCCTGCGCCTGAGTAGGGAGGCCCTGGAATATCAAGTAAGCCATGCGGGAAGCTATGGTTGGTGTATGTGACAATGTTCATGAAAGGATGATAGCTGCCTGCGCTATCTTTTTCATTAGTGAAATAAATATACGGCACAAGGTGTTGACCAGGTGTGCCGTCGGCAGGTGCATCACTAATCAACGTTTTAGATAATGCAGAATCACGAAACGCGTTATACAGTGCGGGTGCATAACGCATTTTGGTATTTTGTGTGGTGAGTGCTGTAGGTATGCTTAGTAACTGTTTAAGCGCCGCCGTTTTTGTTACCGCACTTTTACCTGCAACGCTTACTTGGGTGCGGTAAGTGGCATTGATGCTGTTATAAAAAGCGGTGCTGCCAGCTTCAACGCTAGTGGTGGTCATATTTGATAAAAAAGGCGCGGGTGGATTGGATATATAGGCTGTGCCCGTTGGATTCATTCGCGTGGGAATGTCATAACTATCAGCAGATGTGTAAAAATACAGCGGCGTCGCAAGCGCAGCATTGGCAACTAATGAGTAATTACTGGCTTTTATTGCGACATAAAAACCAGCACTCTGAAAGGCACTATCTTCGGTGTACGTTGCAGGATATGAGGTGGTCACTCGTTCCTTTGCATCTGTTGAAGAGTTAAGTGTATAGGTGTAGATATAACGCTTTTCTGCTTTTAATAGATGCGTCGTGCTGTCATAAGAAAACGTTACATAGCCATAAGGTTGAGCCGCCTTACCTAAGTTATTACGAAACTTTAAGGTATTGTTATTCGCTTCATCGACATCAATTGAATCATTAGGATGTAGGTGCGAATCTAAGCGATAAAAACCTGATGTGTCGGTTGAATTAGCAACCAACTGAATTAATTTAGAAAAAATTGTTTTATACGTAGAGTTTGTGGGTATTATTGTCGCTTTGGCATCAAAGCCTGTGTTGGCATTATATTTTGCGCCAATAGTTAAGTAGCCCGCTTTAGGGCTTACGGTCGCAGAGGATGATATTAAATAACGCCCGCGATTGGTCAGTGTAGAGGTCAGTGATAACGTTGGCGAGTAAGCTGTAGCTAACATAGTTTCAAAATTTGCAGGCGCATAATATTTTTTTGCTATTGTTAAATCTACCGCAAAAGCAGTGTTTGTCGTTAATCCTAAAAGGAGAATTATGGGTTTGGTTAAATTCATATTATTTCCACAGCAGTGTTAAAAGAAAGGGTCGGAACGCTCATATTTACCTGTTATTCTGGCATATTTTCTGAAAAGGCAAGGGCTAGTTAGAAAGATACTTCACCTTCACACATAAACGTCAGCATGAGACTTATTGCCTGTAACTATAGAGCATTTAAATGAAAAAGATAAATAAACTACAACTAATCACTTTATTATTTTGGAGCTTAAGCATTGGCTACAATATTCAATTAGTTATGGCTCATGATCTACAAAAAAATCAAGTAACCCTGACAAAGCAAGGTAATCAGTGTTTACAGCTGGATTTTTCATTAGCACCCATTGATAGTTTTCATCAGTTATTAGCATCTGCGCTGCCTTTGAATGCTTTTTTTAATGAGTATGCCACGCTACCAGCGGAGACATTTAATGTAAAGGTGCAACACATTGCTGCGCTGTTTAAAAATAACATCATAATTATCGCCGGGGACGGTGAGTTTTTAACAATAACAGCACTTGAGATGCCGTCGTCGACGCTGTGGCAGCAGGTGCTTAAAGAGCAACGAATCTTGCATCTTTCTAATGCCTCAATACAGGGACATGCTTTACCTATACACATAACAATGTCTGCCTGTAGCACGCAACGGCTAAGTCGCGTTCAAGTGCACGTTGATCCACATTTATATCCATTGTTAGTGATTGCCAGTGCGCATGATCAGTTTTGGTTAACACAACACATTCCCTCAGCAACGGTCGATTTTTAAAATAACACTAGCGAAAGTCATGACGACATATTTATCTTGTCTAAGAATAATTTTAATGGGTTGTATAGTAAGCACGGCCTTGTTTATCAATGTGGCCGTAGCACATCAATTGCCCTTGTTAAGTGGCACACTTACACTAGATAAGCGCTCGGTTTTTATCGTATTAGAGCTGCCAATCAGTACCTTTATCCAATTAAGTGCTTTTCAAGAGAATAGCTTAACACCACGTGATGTATCTGTTTATGAGCAAGCCTTGCAAGACAGTATTAGGCAGCGTTTTCATCTTAGTGCAGGTGCTGAACAGGCTCAGATTAAAGACATCTTTCTGACCTTATCAAAAAAAACGCCCACGTCAGTAACCGATAAAGACGCTATAACCGTGGTGATGGAGGCGATATTTCAACACAGCCCTCAACAGGTTACGGTCGATGTGAATTTATTTGGTGAACACGAAAATGAACAACAATTAACCCTACGTGCTCAACGCAATGGTGTGTTTCAAGGGGGGATATTGACACCACTTGAACATTCATTTGAGTTTTTCCCTGCGCCTTGGAAAGTGTTTGTGCGCTTTATTGGCACCGGCGTGGAGCATATTTTGTTAGGGGCTGACCATTTAGTGTTTTTATTAACGTTAGTGGTGTCAGGACGAGGACTCAAGCATTGGTTGGTCGTGCTTACAAGCTTTACCATAGCGCATTCCATTACCTTTGGCTTAGCCGCGGCGGGCTATGTAAATATCCACGTGGCGTTTATTGAATCTGCTATTGCAGCAAGTATTGTTATTACCGCGTTAATAAATTTATTAACCTTACAGGTTAAGCAAGGGCAGTTGGCCGCTTTGGTCTTTTGTTGTGGCTTATTGCACGGCTTTGGCTTTGCCGCGTCATTAGCGGATATTGGCTTAATAGAGCATCATCTTTTGCTAAGTTTATTGGGATTTAATGTGGGTATCGAGTTAGGGCAAGTAGTGTTTGTCGTGCTAGTGTTAAGTTTATTTTATGCCTGTCAGCGTGCCTTTAACGTAAAAAACAAGGTGCTTATTTTTACTTACATTCCTTCAATGCTGGCCTTAGTGGTGGGTTTATTTTGGTTTACGGAGCGCTGTTTACTTGTGCTGCAAGTAAACAGCGAATAATACCGTCAAAATCAAGAGGGTCAGTGTCGTTGATTTGTAGTAAAAAATCTGCATTGCTTATTATTGGAGTAAAACAGCTTCAGAATACAGTGAGGCGTCTTTAATCCAAAATTTGGATCACCATAATTAATCAATTTTTTGCAAATTTAATTTACGACTTAATTGCGTCATTGCTTCTAAAAATTGACTACCTTTAACTTTTTCTTCAGCTTCTTTTGCTTTTAAAGTGCCAATGTCATCAGTTAATAACTCAGTGGTCGCGATGTTAATACCAAAGATAAAATTAAGGGCAAATAAGGATTCTACAATAATGAATTTATAGGGCAGGACGATAACGGCTGCGCCTGCAATTAAGCTTATTGTTACGGATTGTTTGTAGTTATTATTAAGTAAATGTTTGTAGGAATGACCTAAATTAAATAAAATTTTCAGTTGGTTAAGGTCGTCATTCATTAAAATTATTTGAGCATTATCACTCGCCACATTGGTAGCGGTTCTAAACGAGACCGAAACATCTGCACTGCGAAGGGCAATGGCATCGTTAATGCCGTCACCAATAAAGCAGACTTTACGACCGCCCGATTTAAGTTCTTTGACAATTTTGGCTTTTTGATCTGGCAGAGTATTAGCAAAATAGCCATCCATGCCTAATTCATTTGCAAGGCGTTGGGTGGGGGCTTCTTGGTCACCTGAGATGATGTACAACAACATGCCCGAGGCTTTTAACCAGTTCACCACGTCTTTAGATTCTGGGCGTAGGCAGGCGTCTAATTCAATGGCACCTACTAATTTTCCTTCTTCTGCGATATACACTATCGAAATACCGTGCGCGGTGCAGCGATCTATTTCAGGCTGGAACCGTTGAGGAATGACAACATTTTCCATGCCCATAAAGCGGTAGCTGCCCACTAATACGTTGCGATGATTAATAATAACTTTAATGCCATAACCAATTTCGTATTCAGTATTATGGGTTAGGTGTAAATTTAAGTTACGCACTTTAGCTTCACCAAGAATGGCTAAGGCAATTGGGTGAGTTTGTTTATATTCTGCGGTGGCCGCCAAGGTTAAAATATCATTTTCACTGCGTTCGTCTAGGGCATGAATACGCACTAATTCGGGTTGATCTTGCGTTAATGTACCGGTTTTATCAAACACGATGACATCAATACTATTAAGTGTTTCTAAGGCGCGTCCATCTTTAATTAAGATGCTGTGATTAGCGCCTGAATTAAGGGCACCCAGTAGGTTAATCATTTTTAAGGGCACAGTACCGATGACATAGTTACAGCCTAATATCGCCGCGCCCGTGATAGGGCCGCCAATCATCCAGCCAACTAAACCTCCACAGAGCATTGGCCATAAGGTATGCTCAACTTCTTCAAGATTTTTAGCAATATCGTCTTTGCCATCATCGATGGTGTTTTTTAAGATTTCAAGAATTTGTGCTGCGGCAGTGTCATTGCCACCTTTTTCTACTTTTACGCGCAACCGTCCTGCTAACATTAAACTAGAGGCTAAGACCGTATCGCCAGTTTCTTTCTCAACAGGTTGTGCTTCACCCGTTAAACGGTGTTGGTCAATTAACGCAGCGCCATCGATAACTGTGCCATCAACCGGCACAGTTTGCCCCGCATCTAAAATAATGACATCACCAATATGTAAGTCTTCGATGGGAATTTCAACTTCAAGTCCATTATTATCTACCCAAACAAAACGAGGTTGTTGGTCAAAGATGCTGATTAAATTTTGGCGCGCGCCAATTTGGGTAATTAATCGTACTTTTTGGAATAAGGCAAAAAATAGAGAGGCCAGTGTTCCAACGATAAAATGCCCGCTTAACCACATCCAACTCACATATACCATGATAGGCACAACAATTTTAATTTGTCGATCTTCCACTAAGGTTCTGTAAGCTTGAACGTACCAAGGCCAGACGCTATATAGGCCAGCCGCAATCACATAAGGCAAATACGCTTGACCACTGACGATAGCAATAGCCAATAAACCTGAGGCACCAACACCTAGCCCTAAGCGTCGGTTAGTTGCTCTTTCTTGTGGTGAGAGTTCTCGCACGCCACCGTGCATGAGGCTTTGTAACTGCTGTTCACGAGAATGACCCGCAAGTAAAGGATCAATTTTTTTACTAACAAAAGTTTGAAAGCGATTGTCAGTGTCGTCTAAAAATGACATGAAACGCTGTCCAATATGAGGAACCTTTGTTTCAATTTCTGCATTGGGATCAGGTTGTTTGGCAGGAAATAACTCCTGATGCGTCGTTTCTAAGGCATCACGAATAACATCAGTGGTTGCAACCCCAAGGACAACTAAAAAATTTAATGCAAACATGCGTTTATGCTCCAAATTGAAAAATATGATTAACGTTAACGTTCGCGTAGGGTGCATAAGCGTTAGTGTTATGCACCGTAACGATCATTGACTACGTGATTATTTTATTCGGGTGTGTGTTGGTGACCCGTAAGGTGTAATCCATACATGCAGTCAGTCGTATCGGTTATTGCACACTACCTTAACTTTTAGTAAGGGATGGGCATGAAATAACGTAAACACACTGCGGATTTGTTTCACACCTACCGATCATTGCCCACTAATGCCGCCCGACTTAAGTTAATAGTGATTTATTACAACAGTGTGGGTTGATTAATTATTGGGCTAATGTGGCACAATTCCAGTTCTAGCTTTAACGGAATATTAATGATTTTGGTATGGTAAGTGCCATCATGCTTATTTTCAATAGGCATGGCGTAGGCCATTTTGTAATCTGTATGGGTCAGGGTGAAGTCAGTCAGTTGATGATGCAAGTCATTCACTGCCTCTCGTTCTTGCAGTGACATTGAATAATGCCAAATGCTGTCATTACCAAATAAGGATTTCATGGCTTCTTCATGGTGACGGGATTGAGCATGATGTGTTAGAAGACGTTCTGGGCTAATGTGGTAAATCATATCCGTTTTATTAGGTAATAATGCTTCATGTGAGCGGGCAATATCAAAAAATTCAAGCATAAAATGCTGCTCTTCAATTTGCAGCCAAATACACATAATTTCTGTGTAAGCATTCACCCGATTTTGAAAGTTTTGCGAAGCAGGGAAGCGTAAGTATTTTTGCACTTTGACAGCAAAGCCAAGATTTTTATTAAGATGTTCAGCCCAATAATCAATACCTTGTAAGATAAGATCCAATGGCTCTAATACTTCAAAGCCAATATGATTTAAATGCAAAAATTTAGCTTGAGTTAAAAGAATTTGAGCCATCGCAGGCGTGCTGGGGAAAAATCGAGTGTTAAGCAGGTCAGGTAAATTAACGGATTTTAATTCAACCAAAGCATGCAGAATTTTTTCATAATCACAACAGAGCACTTTTCTAAATATCCGCTCATCATGGATATGTTTTACCGCTAAAGCTTGCCGATAAGTCTGCATTAACTCAGCAATAAGTGTATTGATACGGGCAATTTCAACCATGATGACGGTAATAAGTTAAGGTTAACTTGACAGGGAAAGTGCTGCTTCCGCTTGTTTTTTTAAGGCTTGCTGATCGGGTTTGCCGCTGGGTAATAAGGGTAAATTATCAACCATAAGGAACACATCTGGCACGCCATATTTAGGTAAGATTTTTGAGCTAGCACTGCGCAACTCAGTCTCTGTGGATGATGTATTGACTGCTTTAACGCAAAACGCAACCAGTGTTTGCCCTTGAATATTGGTGGAATTAATCGGCACAACCACGGCTTGGGTGACGCTATCAAATGTTTCTAAGGCTTTTTCAATGTCGGCTAATAAAATTAAAAAGCCACTGCGATTAATACTGTTATCGGCACGACCTGTCACAATAATTTCACCATTATCATTCTTTTTAGCGGCATCGCCGGTACGGTGCCAATCTTGAGCCTGAACTAGCCAGTTACCTGCTTCATCCATGTAGCCTTCAAAGCCGTATGGGTGTTGGCAATACAAATCTCCTGACTCATGATCACCATTATGTTCAATGCGTAAGTTAACATCAGCCATAGGGGAGCCAATAGTGCTGATACGTTTAGCAAAATCATCATTAGGAGCGCAGGCGGAAATGGGGCCCATTTCAGTGCTGCCGTATTGATTAACTAAATGGTTACCGCATAGCGCATCAAGCGCAGCAAATAAATCTTCACGAATGCGCTGCCCTGACGTAACAATAACTTTATAAGGTTTAGGCGTTTTCCAGCCACGTAATAACATTTCACATAAATTAGGGGTGATGAATGCGACTGTTGGTGAAAATCGTCGTTCTCTATCTAAATATTTAAGCAAATTGCTATTTTCTTGTAAATCAATGCAGCAGCCAAGGATTAAGGCAGGTAAAAACTCAGCCCCAAAGCCGTACATGTGAAAAATAGGCACGGGGATAGTCATACGATCTTCAGCGGTAAAATTATATTTTTTAATGCAATTAAAGGCACTGCTGAGGACCTTTTCTTGTTTTTGTACAACAATTTTAGCTTCCCCCATACTGCCAGAGGTGCGCGTAAACAATAAGCCTTCGGTGGCAATCTGATTGGCACGTGTTGGCGTGTCGCGGGCTTCAACGTGATAGAACGATTCAAGTAGATCTAGTGTGGGTAATGCACCTGGTGTAAGGGGCGGCGTGGCGACTTTAAGGCGAATATGACAAAACTGAGGGATGGGTTTTAAGCTTGCGCCTTTGTCACTATTATCGGTCGGAGGTAACAGCATAAAGCCAATGCGTTTTGATAATAGATAAATCAGTAGTAATGCACTAGGGACTGAGTTATTACATTCCACCGCAATACAATGCTGCGGATAAACCTCGTGAGCACTCAGAAACGCGTCAATTTTTTCCAAAAAATGCGGGACTTCGGCATACTGACAGGTGAGTTTCCCGTCGGTAATAAAATGTTCCTGTGTGGCAGGTGTTTCTGTGACCGTAGTGAAGAGTGTTGCAAAATTCATCATAAAATGCCAAGCGCAAAAGTTAGAGGCTACTCAGTCATTGCCCTTAAATTAAGGATTTTCCCGTTTGCCCTGAGCCAGTCGAACGGAGTCTATCAAAGGGCATCTGTCGAACCACGAACGGCTTAATTTAATGGCAGTAGGTTATTAAAAGTAGGTGTTTAATTAATTTAATGACGACAACATATTTTTGGGGCTTAAATTACCATGAAATCAGCATAAGTAAGTGCTTTGTTAGTCCCTAGCAGAGCAATTTGTTGGCTTTCGCCGGTGCCATTGCCATCAGCATCATAGCTTACTACACCAGTATTGGGAGTGTACAGTAGGTAATCATTACTATCTAAAGCCTTAGCGCCTTTGACAAACTGGTTGGCATTCAGTGTGCCAGTGCGGGTTAAGTGCGAAAAAATCTTATTATCTAAGATAATTGTGTCATCACTGACATTAAAATCGTTAATTTTATCAGGCGTTGCCCGCAGTTCTGAATCAAATACAAAGCGGTCTTTACCTGCCCCTCCCAATAAAATATCGCGACCTATACCGCCTTGTAAAATATCATTGCCCTTACCGCCAAGTAATACATCATCACCCGCCCCACCCAGTAAAGAATCATTACCTGATGCGCCATTTAGATTATTGTTACCCTCGTTACCCGTTAACGTATTGGGACTGTTATTACCCATTAAATTAGAAACTGCTGTACCCGTGCTTATTGTGCCCGTTTCAATACCAAGGGGTAAGGTATAGCTAGATAGTTGATACGGCATAATCACCGTATCATCATCTGTAGGTAAGCCATTGTCTTTAACAAGATCAACTTTGCCATAACCTAAGTAATAAACATCATTGCCGGCGCCACCGATTAACACGTCTAGGGCTAAATCATCAATTCCACCCGTGAGAACATCGTTACCTGTACCACCGTCTAAAGTATCCTTGCCAAGCCCACCAAATAAAGTGTCATGACCGGCTTCGCCATACAAAAAGTCTTCATCGTTTTCACCATAGAGTTCATCATTGCCGATACCGCCTGATAAATCATCTTGTAGATTGCCACCATACAAGGTGTCATGACCATCCAAGCCATAGAGCACATCGTTAATGGGTTTACTGCCCGTGATTTCAAATAAACCAGTTGTGCTATCTATTGCCAACACATTAATTAGCACATCACCATAAATTTTTAAGGGTGTATCACGCACAGTATTGATAGGAATACGCGCCGAGGCCTCTGTGGTGGTATCTTCTTTATTAGTGAGGACAATGGGATCAATTAACAATTGGCGATAATTAACATCAGCACTATTGATGTCAGCAGTGATAATAAAGGGTTGATTACCATCGTTTATATAATCATTTTGTCCACTTACCGTCAATGTTTGTGGGGTAAACCAATTGCTGGCGGTAAAGTTTAACGTGGCATTGCTTAACAAGCCTTCACTGTTGTCATTGCTTAAAAAGCGAATCGAGACCTCGCGTGTTGGTGCAGCGCTTAATGACACGTTGATTAAGGCCGTATCGCCATTTTCGCCGATTAACACATCGTCTTTCGTTATTAAAATGCCAGGGACTATAGAAGTTATACCAATAACAGTAAGGCTTGCCGTGCTGGTTTTGCTTTCGTAGGTGCCGTGTAAATCGGTGTAGCTAGCCGTAACCGTAAGGGTTTTTCCTACATCAGCTTGGCTTAGCGTGTAAGTGCTGCCCGTACCCACGTTAAGGTTGTTTGCTTGCCATTGATAACTAAGCGTGCCTAAGCCGTCAGCATCGGCAAGTGTGCTGGTGGCGGTTAAGGTTTCGCCTTGTTTGGCAGTGCCAGTGATGCTTACTGAACCAGTGGGCAAGTCATTGACATTAAGCTCGGCAGACGTTGCCGTGCTGGTTTTGCTTTCGTAGGTGCCGTGTAAATCGGTGTAGCTAGCGGTAAGGGTTATCGTTTTTCCTACATCGGCTTGGCTTAGCGTGTAAGTGCTGCCCGTACCCACGTTAAGGCTGTTTGCTTGCCATTGATAACTAAGCGTGCCTAAGCCGTCAGCATCGGCAAGTGTGCTGGTGGCGGTTAAGGTTTCGCCTTGTTTGGCAGTGCCAGTGAGGGTTACCGAACCGGTGGGCAAGTCATTGACAGCGTTTACAGTAATATGTTGTGTGGCGGCTATGGTGCCGCCCCAATCATCACTTATTGTATAAGTTAGGGTGACCATACCATGATAATTTGCTGATGGAATTAAGCTCCAGCTACCATTTTTGTTATGGCTTATGCTACCTTTGTCAGCCGTGAGATTTTGCACAATTAAAGCATCGTCATCGGTATCGGTAAAACCTTGACTTAACTGAGCAGTGCTGATGAGGTATGCCGTATCTTCTAAGCCGTCGGTTAATAAGGCAGTAGCAGTGCCTATGGGAATATTATTTTTATTAGTAGCTTGAAACACATCATCGGTGGCAACGTTTGCAAAACTGACCACTCCAGAGCTGAGTTGGCTGGCGACGGCAGAGCTGTCGCCGCCATAATCACTATGCCCCCAAGTGATCACCGAGCCATCGGCGCGTAAGGCGGCAAAGGCAGCCTCAGTAGAATAAATCTGCGTGACGTCAATGTCACCCGCTAAGGCACTGGCGACGGCCGTGCTGTTGCCACCAGACCACCCCCAAGTGACCACCGAGCCATCGGCGCGTAAGGCGGCAAAGGCAGACCCAGTAGAATAAATCTGCGTGACGTCAATCTCACCTGCTAAGGCGCTGGCGACGGCAGAGCTGTCGCCACCATAATCACTATCTCCCCAAGTGACCACCGAGCCATCGGCGCGTAAGGCGGCAAAGGCCTTCCAAGCAGAAAAAATTTCCATGACATCCACTTCTCCCGACAAAGCACTGGCTACGACAGAGCTGTTGCCACCATCAGTACTAACGCCCCAAGAGACCACCGAGCCATCAGCGCGTAAGGCAGCAAAAGCAGAATTAGTAGAATAAATCTGTATGACATCAAAAGCGCCAAATAAGGCACGTGCCACTGGGCTGCTAGCCCCCCAAGTTACTACCGAGCGATCGACACGTAAGGCAACAAAGCCCCACGCAGTAGAATAAATCTGCATGACATCAACGTCACCTGATAGGGCACTAGCTACAGCAGTGCTATGGCCACCAAAATCTCTAGACCCCCAAGTGACCACCGAGCCATCGGCGCGTAAGGCGGCAAAGGAGCCCAAAGTTGAATAAATTTGCGTGACATCAACGTCACCCGACAAGGCATTAGCGACGGCAGAACTGTTGTCACCCGAATTACTATCACCCCAAGTAATTACTGAGCCATCAGTGCGTAAGGCGGCAAAGTCACCAAAAGTTGAATAAATCTGCATGACGTCAATCTCACCTGCTAAGGCACTGGCGACGGCAGAGCTGTTGCCACCAGAACTACTATTACCCCAAGTGACCACCGAGCCATCAGTGCGTAAAGCAGCAAAAGCGGTTTTAGTTGAAAAAATCTGTGTAACATCAATAGCACCCGCTAAGTCGCTAGCAACTAAAGAGCTATCGCCACCATAACTACTATCCCCCCACGTAACCACCGAGCCATCCGTTTTAATTACTGCAAAGGCATAGCCATTTCGATACTCACCTTGTGAGCGTCCAGGATCGCTAAGTGGTTTAGGTGTAACAGTAAGCGTGTAATGCACAGACATAATGCCTCCATAGGCAATAACGCTGCGTATTGACAAGCAATGAACACAGCAAAAAATAAAAGAAAACAAGTAATAATGTGATGAGTTTTATCAGCAGTTATTATGACTAGCGTAAAAAATACGGAGTCCAATTGCTTTAGCCATTGGTTAACAAGGCTAAAGCCTTTTTACTCCTGTTTGTATTTACTAAGGCTCTGCCATAGCATTCAATTATAGTAAGAATTACCGGTTTTTTTATAGCAAAGTAACAGGCATAACACGTGTTATTTGCTTAACAATTATAGGCTATGCTGATGGACGAAGCGTCTCTTCCACATGACTATTTTCACAACCCTAAGGCGTAATCCATGTGTGCAATAGGCGTAAAGCCGTATTTGCACCAAACAGTAAGCCACAATGCGTCGCAATACGGCTTAGCACACCGCTACGCTGCTTTTGCATTGCACTGCGCAGTGCCTTCATCCGCACACCTCAGTCGTAAATAATAATAGCCACTTTTATCACAATTAACCTACAATTCCACAACCTTAAGTTTACTCAGCGATCACCTATGCAACACGCCATTGATCCAAAAATAGATTGTGTATTCAAAGCTTTATTGGGCAGCGAAGAAAATCGTAATCTGCTTATTCACTTT
>Ga0247833_1005861_pt1 | contig 13990 bp, 8 predicted proteins | sample LaCruzMarch2015__7_FD_187117 | JGI IMG/M metagenome (GOLD analysis project Ga0247833, IMG submission 187117) | Freshwater microbial communities from meromictic Lake La Cruz, Castile-La Mancha, Spain - LaCruzMarch2015_8m | ecosystem: Environmental > Aquatic > Freshwater > Lake | place: Spain...
TCGTATGTCTGCGAACATCCCGCTCTTTTTTGCGAAGCTTTCGCAACTTCAACTTTGTTTCTTCATCAAGCTCAATCATGGCACAATACTACAGGTTTTTTCGCATTCCATTCACGCTTGAGTATATTCATCGAATTGCTTGTGCAGGCCTCCGCAAATACTGGATCAGAAGTACCCGGACAACCAACCAAATTGGTCATGCTGACCCCATAATACCCGGTCGCCTGAGCAGTCCAAAACTGTCCGTTTGCACCGCTGATAGCTATGCCGTTCAGAAACCATTGGTAATTATTACCCGTTGGCGCTGCCAGGTTACACAGGTTGTTGACCTGAACGCTGGGTAAAAATGTAGGGACAGCGGTGATGGTAATGGTGTTGGATGCCGCGCTGGAGCCGCAGGCATTCTGCACTGAAGCCGAGTAAGTTCCCGCTGTTGATACGCTTATGCTCGTGCCGCTTTGTCCGTTCGACCAATTGACGCTACAATCGGAACACACATTGGAGGCGGTCAAGGTAACGTTTTCGCCCGGACAAAGACTGGTCGGGCCGTTGGCGGCAATGGCGGGTGCGGTGGCTACGCTGCCCGTTGTAATGGAAATAACATTGGATGCCGCGCTGGATCCGCAGGCATTCTGCATCGAAGCGTAGTAAGTTCCAGCTGTTGATACGCTTATGCTCGTGCCGCTTTGTCCGTTCGACCAATTGACGCTACAATCGGAACACACATTGGAGGCGGTCAAGGTAACGTTTTCGCCCGGACAAAGACTGGTCGGGCCGTTGGCGGCAATGGCGGGTGCGGTGGCTACGCTGCCCGTAGTGACGGAAATAACATTGGATGCCGCGCTGGATCCGCAGGCATTCTGCACCGAAGCGTAGTAAGTTCCAGCTGTTGATACGCTTATGCTCGTGCCGCTTTGTCCGTTCGACCAATTGACGCTACAACCGGAACACACATTGGAGGCGGTCAAGGTAACCTTTTCGCCCGGACAAAGACTGGTCGGGCCGTTGGCGGCAATAGCGGGTGCGGTGGCTACGCTGCCCGTTGTGACGGAAATAACGTTGGATGCCGCGCTGGATCCGCAGACATTCTGCACCGAAGCGGAGTAAGTTCCCGCTGTTGATACGCTTATGCTCGTGCCGCTTTGTCCGTTCGACCAATTGACGCTACAACCGGAACACACATTGGAGGCGGTCAAGGTAACGTTTTCGCCCGGACAAAGACTGGTCGGGCCGTTGGCGGCAATAGCGGGTGCGGTGGCTACGCTGCCCGTTGTGACGGAAATAACGTTGGATGCCGCGCTGGATCCGCAGACATTCTGCACCGAAGCGGAGTAAGTTCCCGCTGTTGATACGCTTATGCTCGTGCCGCTTTGTCCGTTCGACCAATTGACGCTACAACCGGAACACACATTGGAGGCGGTTAAGGTAACGTTTTCGCCCGGACAAAGACTGGTCGGGCCGTCGGCAGCGATGGTGGGCGCCGTGGGTAGGCTGCCCGTGGTGACGGTGACAGCATTGGAAGCAGGACTAAGGCCGCAGGTATTCTCCACCGAAGCCGTGTAGGTACCTGCATTGGATACGCTTATGCTCGTGCCGTTTAGTCCGTTCGACCAGTTGACGGTACAGCCGGAGCAGACATTAGTGGTAGCAAGGGTAATACTCTCGCCCGGACAAAGGTTCGTGGAACCGGAGGCGGATACATTAGGCGCTGATGGTACAGCGCAACCAAACTGGGTAACTTCAATCGTCAGTACGGTGCCGTCACAACCAGTAACCACAAGGGTGGCAGTGCGCGTTGCCATTGAGGTATTGACACTAAAATTCACCTGGATCTGCGCATTGGTATTTCCAGACAAGGGAGTCACGGTCATCCAGGAAGGGACACCCGAGATGGTCCAGTTGCAATTCGCCTCAATATCAAATGTGTTCGAGTTGGCTCCAGATCCTGAAAAAAGGCTATTCGTACTTACTGATATCTGCGGTGAGGAACAAGTATAGCTTGCACTCCAACCCGGACGCGTCTCCGATTCATCGGTTTCAAAAACGATAAACATTTTCCCACTGCCAGCAGTCAGGGAGGGCGGCAAAGACGTGCCACTGAATTCACCCAGGAGCGGGTCTAATGCACTGGTGCCGTCATAAACCCTCACAAAATCAAAGTTGAATTCAGTATCAAATGATGTGAAATCAAGGGTAACCGATGCTGCATTGGGCGGACTGATAGTCCAGGAGTGGCTGGTATTGTTCAGGTAATTGTTTCCACCACTACCATTGGAAATAGAACCACTGCACGTTGTCAACAAATTTGACCTTCCGGACAAGATCAGGGAATAGAACTGTACGCCGCCGTTAAGAGTACCTTTGTGATTGACGCGCAAAAAATAGCGTCCCTGCGGCAGGTCTTCTTCGAAGATTTGCTCCACATTGTCGCGAAAATTATCGCCCTTGGTAGCATTTGCGGAGGGGTTGCCGGGATTCAATACCCAGGGTGAGTAAACTGTATTGTCATTTTCACTGACGAGCCTAATATCCAGATCATTAACCAGTCGGAGTTGGGTTGGATTCAAGGTGTTTGATGAAACGGGGCCTGCCGGGTCTGTCCACACCACGGTTGCAACCAATGGTCCGGTGCCATCATAGTAGATTACATATTCCCGCTGTCCGCCATTGGACAATGAGTCTCGGGATGTGAGCCGGTCTTTACTGCTGGCATTGAATGAGTTACTCATCAAATCAGCCGCAGCACGGGTATTCATCATTCCCCAACCTTCTTGATAATTGGGTCCGGAATCATCGGATGCGGTATGAATTACAAGTCCTTTCAAAGCGGAGGCTCGAATGGTAAATCCTGGATTCAGCGTGCTATAGTGGTCTAGTAAAAGCCGGAGAGAGCCCGCCACTGAGGGTGCAGCCATGGAAGTGCCTTGTGAGATGTAATAATGCGAATTATTGTTGCTACCGGAGGAATATACATCCACGCCACGGGCGACGATATCTGGTTTAATCCGCCCATCGTCGGTTGGCCCCCAACTGCTGAAATTAGACATACTAGAAAAAATTAGACCATCCGATGCTTCAGCTTCTACAGCACCGACAGATAGGACATTTTTTGCGCACTGACCTGGTGGCACACAATCATACCCCAAATTTCCACCATCGCGTTGTCGAACAGCATTGCTAAATACCCATTGATTGGAGGTGTTTCTCACCACATGTTGAGCGCCAGGCGCAGGTCCAAAATCACTACGGTCGTTTCCGGCGGCAAAGACAGGTAGAAAAAATGGTGCGTCATAAACTACGTCATCATAGCTGCGCGCTCTACTATCATAAAGACCAAAGCGATATTCTGATTCTGGGTTGATACTCGGTGTCCCCCACCAATACCATGTCGGTTGGCCCTGATAGTCGTCAAAATCCCAACCACAAATCATACCGTAGGAGTGGTTGGACACCCGAAGATTGATCGGAGTGGCAGCTGCCGTTGCCATTTCTGATACATCGTTGTTGGAGTCGTAAGCGCGTAAATTGGCTTCGTAGGCCATTCCTCTGGCATCAATATCAACACCTTCGGCTATCATGGTGCCGCACACGTGATTGGCATGATTGTCAATAGGCCCCCCCGAATTATCCGCCTGAATAATGCGCCCGCCGAATTCAACATGGGTAAGGCGCGGCCGACCAACCTCCCAGACACCGAGGACTCCTCCGGCACCGGTTAAGGAAAGGTTGGCATCACCGCCAGGATGAAGCTCGGAGGTTCTAAGGACTTCTGCTGATATGGCGTTGTCGGAAGCATAATAGTTAAGCAACCCTGACCCGTCGAATCCTTGCAGCGAGAAACTCCCATTCCCACGCAGTCCATCAACGGGCAAGTTGTTTCGGACTGCGATTTGAATAGCGGATTCGCGCTCAGCATGGTATGTAATGCTATCGCGCCGGGCTTTTCGCAGCAGCAAATCCGTTTTAGTTTCTTGAACCATTTGCTTTTCAGAATCAAAAAACATGGGTTCCACTGTTTGCGATTGTATTCCCGCCGCTGCGAATAGCGCAAGCATACATAGGAATTTTCGAAGATTGAAATAGCGTTGGATCATTTGTTTCATGTTTGAAAATGTTGATTGAATGATTAATCTGGTGGCGGATTCAAATTTCACTTGCTTACCAACTGTATCGTCCAAGGCCTGCAATTTAACTTGAATTCATTGATTTATTGCCGCCGGTTGCATGGAGGTAAGGTCGGATTGATCATTTTTATAAGTGATAAAAAAGTAAACGGAACATGACTCATCAAGCCATGCCCCGTTTAAACCTGCAAATAAAAACATGTAATTTATTGAAAGTCAAATCACTTTACCCCCCGCATATCCCCAACCGGCACAAACGCCGCCCAGAAAAATGGGTGGCTATTCTTTACCGACGATTCCTTCAGGAAGCGCAGGCGGGCCAGTCGCAAGGCTTCGTCTTTGTCTTTTCCGTGCTTCAGTTCCCGATAGAAAAAGCGCATCAGTTCGGAGGTGCTTTTGTCGTTCACGCTCCACAGACTGGTCACGATGCTCTTGGCGCCCGCATACGCGAAGGCCCGCGCGAGGGAGATGATGCCTTCGCCGCGCTGCAACTTGCCGATGCCGGTTTCGCAGGCGGAGAGCACCACCAGGTCGGCATTGAGTTGGAGGTTGTACAGGTCTTTTACATAGAGCAGTTCGTTTTCCAGGCTGTCTTTGATTTCTGTAAACGCCAGAAAAGCGTAATCCCCCACCCGGTTGTCGGCCCGTCCGTGGGTGGCCAGGTGGAGGATGCGGTAGTTGCCAGCGGTGGCGGTAAAACGCGCTTCTGTGGCGGCAGCGCCGGCCACGGTTTCGCCGCGCATGAGTTTGGCGGCGGCGGCCACTTCCGGTCCGGAAAACGCCAGCGGCTGGAGGTCTTTGCGCATCAGGTCGTCGTAGCTGTACATACCGGCTAACAGCGTGGTATCGCCGTTGTAGAAAGGTGCGAAGGCGACGAAGTCTTTCTGCGGTTCCTGCCGGTGTTTTTTATTGCGCATTTCGCGCAGCAGCGTGGCGGAATAGCTATAACTGAACTGGTGTTGTTGAATCAGATAGGGGTAGGATTTGAAATCGTTTGCGTCTTCGGGCGCGGCGGTGAGCAAGGCGTCGAATGGGATATAACCCAGCGGGCCGTCGGGCACCAGGATAACTTTTTCGGGCAGGTGCTGCGCTATCGGGGCGACGAGTTTTTGGTAGAGTTTGGGGGCGAACTCCAGGTATTGCTGTTTGGCGTCGGCTTTGAGGGAGTCCGTTTGGACGGCCTTTTCGGCGGCGTAGTAGCCGTAAATTCCGTAGCGCAGTCCTTCGATCCAGTCTTCCAGCGGGAAATCGCGCTTGACTTCTTGGACGATCATGGTATCCGGCCGCACCACGAAAAGGAAGATGCTGCTGTCGCTGGTGAAGTATTCGAGCAGGGCCTGGTCTTTTTGGAGCAGGGTGTCCTGCACGTACGAGAGTGAAACGGTGGAGAGGTCGTATTTGAGCCGGTAGTACTCCGGGTATTCCGTTTCGAAGCGTTTTTTGAGGGCTTCGTGCTGTTGTTTGAGGTCGAACACGATACCGCCGATGCGCAGCACGTTGGTGTCGGTTTCGGAGAGGCCTTTGTCCAGCAGTCCCTGGCGTTGTTTTTCGCGCCAGCTGATGTCGATGCGGAGCTTGTGTTCCTGTTCGAGCAGGGAATCTGGGATACCGGCGAAGGCGAGGGCGTCTAACTCAGCTATCGCAGTTCTTAACCTGCTAGCTTTTGCAGTTTCTGAGAGCGCAAAGTTTGATGATAGGTAGTGTTCATCATTCCCGCTGCTAAGCAGTTTTAGTGAATTTGAGATATATCTCTCGCAAGCTATATTTTCATAATCTGGAAATACCGTTAAATTGCTTTTATATTGACGTGATAAAATATTTATGACGGAAGTTACAGTTTTTTGTGAGTTCACTAAATTTTTCTGATCGATATTTGTATTATACCATTCATATTCTATCCTTGATTTCTCTAATAAAATCTCTATCAATAACGTAACAGTAGGGATTAAAGCGTAATCCTGTAATTCAGATGTGGACACATTTAATGCCTTAAGTGCTTGATTAAATAAAGAATCTGCTTCTTCAAATTCCTTCATACAGCCTTTAGAAATGCCCAGATTCTTCAGAGACAATGCTATGTCGGGATGTTTTAGGCCAAATGCAGATTGCCTTAAGGCTAATGCTGCAGCATGATTATTTTCCGCCAATTGGCACGCCTTTTTGTGATTATAAATTAGACCCATATTATTGTAACAAGACGCAAGTTTTGACTTATAAGAACCACCATCTTTCCCTAATATTTCAATTGCGCTGTTCAAATAATAAATCGATGAGTCAAAATTTTCTAATACATCATATTCCATTCCAATATTCACATAGGACGCGGCAATATCCGGATGGTTTTCAGGCAAAATTTTTCTTCTGATTTTAAGCGATTTAAAATGGTAGTTAATTGCTCTGTTGTTATCTTTCAACAGGCTATATGAAATCCCTATATTGTTCCAACCCCATGCAACATAAGGGTGTTCTTCACCGAAATTGCTTAAAAAAATTCCAGATGCAACCGTTTGATAATCTATTGCTTTATTATAATTCCCCATATTTCTAAATACATTCCCTATGTTATTATACAGAATAGCTTCATTGATAGAATTAGTTTTTTCGTAAAACTTTATTGCTTGAAAATAATATTCTACAGATTTTTTATAATCTCCTTTTGCCTTGTATAAAATACCTAAGTTCACAAATGTCTCTGAAACTGGTTTACTCCTTTCTCCAAACCACTTCATCCGGATTTTAATGGCATTATTTAGACAGTCAAGTGCCAACTCCAACTCATCCATTTTTATATAGGCTAATCCCAAATTATTGAATGAATTGGCAATTGATGGGTGATCATTATCTGGATACTGATTTCTTTGAATAGCCAAGGCTTGACTATAATAGGATATAGCATCGTTCAACTCACCAAGTTCATCAAGAATATTTCCTTTCAGATTAAATACATCTGCCATCTCTGAACAGCCCTTTCCCAGGTATTTCTCCCAAATTAAAATTGAACTATCCGAAAGTTCTGAAGCCGTTTTTATTTTGTTAGATTTGTAATGTTCTATTGCTGCGTTATATAGTGCTCTCGCCACCACCGTATCCGCCATCGTCCCCGTCAAGCCCAGGGTATCCGCTTCTGCTTGTGCGAATACAGGGCTTTGTCCCAAAATAAACAGTAAGCCGATGAGTAGTAAAAGTCCGAAACGCATGTTTTTAGTTCGTTTTAAGGTGAAAATCGAGGCTGAAAGATAGCAAATGCCTCCGGCCTTACCAATACAAGTATGATATAACACGAACTTTTTGTGGCGTTTCCTTTGAAAATCAATCAAAAAGCCTCTGAGAGGCTCAAGGTTTGTAGAAAAGATCAAACGAAAACAGTCGAGCGAGAAGAGCCGCTTTAGATGGCTCGGCTCTTCTCGCCAGACGATTTATAACACTCTTTTTCTACAAACCTTAAGCCTCCCGACCTTCGGTACGGGACAAGTTCTCCGAGGCTTTTAGATAGGTTTACTAAACTTCCAAAGTTTAGTAAACCTATCTAACGTTGCCGGCGAAATTACAAAACCCGGAGAAGCGAGGCGTATGATTTATTTCGATATCATCACTTGTTTCACGGCTTGTTGGCCATCCGATGTGAGGATGCGCAGGATATACACGCCATTGGGCAGGTGGCCGGCGTCGATTGGTTCTCCTGAAAGTCCCGAACAGGTTTGTTGGAGGCATTGCCGGCCGAGTTGGTCGTAAAGGAAAACCTGGCAAGCCGGCTGATCCGATTCTGGAACGCTGAGGGAAAAGATGCCGTTAGAGGGGTTGGGCGATACTTGAATATCGAAGGAAAGCGACGTGGATTCGCCGGTACTGACGAAGCTATCGTAGTAGTATAAGGTGCGATTGGTGTTTGCAAATACGCCATTCTTCCATTCCTGTTCCAGTTCTATACGGAGGTTATCGTTTCCGTCGTATTCGTAAACGGTAAGAAACCAGTTTACCCATTGGGTGTCCCACCAGCCCTGTATTGCACGCGAAACAAGGTTATTATCGGCGTTGTACGCCTGGATAAACCGCAGCGAGTTTTCCCAACCTGAATTTCCCCACACCTGATATACGGTCGAAATATGATTATGGTTGGAATCATATTCCCGGATCCAGCGATTTTGATTGACCCAGGTACCGGCCTCCCATTTTTTTGAAATTTGGAGCGTCAGGTCGCCGTTTGTGTATTCGTAGGTGTACTGGAACTCGTTTTCCCAAGTGCTGCCGACCGGTTTTTGCGATAGGTAAAGCGTTCGTTGGTTATTTGCATTGTATTCATAAATGGTGCGTCCGGTCGTCTTCCAGTTTGTGCTTTCCCATACCTGGTTGGTTTGTATGGTCAGGTTATTATTCCCATCATATTGAAAGGATGTTCTGCTTGAATTTATCCAGGCGCCGTTGCTCCAGTTCTGGTTTGTGGTGAGCACCAGGTTTCCGATGGCGTCATATTCCAGGATACTCTGGTAGGTATTGGTCCATACCACGCCGTCCCATTGTTGGTTAATATTTCCGATATTTCGGTTGTCTGCATCATACTGCCGCAACACGCGTGTTTTTACATCCCAGATCCAACCGTCGAAAGTCCGGGTAACACTATGTACCAGGTTACCCTGTCCGTCATACATATTTACAATGGAGTCCGTTCCCTTCCAGTCAAACTGGGTGGGATCCCAATAATCCCTGCGTTGAGCGATTAGTCTGAACTCATTTTCATTGCGATCGGCGACCTTTTGTGCCAGGGTAAGAGGTACATTTCCGGCATGGCGTGCATTGTATAATACGTCGGCGCTAAACGACGGTTGCGCTGTCAATCCGTCCGATGAAAGGATGAGTAAAAATGCAAGGGCGATCATAAGAATTGCCCGATGACAATTAAACAGGCTTTTGCCTGGTACTTTAGTGCGGAATGGAACTTTCATGGCATTTAACATTTTAACGTTTTAACTTGAATTCATTGATTTATTGCCGCCGGGTGCATGGAGGTAAGGTCGTGTTGAATATCTTAGAAAATAGATTTCGAATAGCCTCAATGAAATAAAAATGCCCGACGGTTTCCCGTCGGGCAAAAACTCAGCTATTATGCATCAGTGGTACCTTCTGCCGCGGGATCATGCAAGCAGATTTTTTTTCAGTTCCAGTAATTTTCGTTTGCGTCGTACTTCCCAAAACCGGGTATGTTTCCAGGCAAAGCGAAAAGCAAAATTGATATCCATCTCCCGTATCCTGACCGGCTCCTGTTGCGTCAGGTTCAGAATGTATTCCTGATTGACACCTTCCAGTACCATGAGCGAGGTTTCCAGAAACGGGATGATCTCATCTTCTACCAGTTCATGTCTGACTTCAGTAAATATCCATCGCCCCAGACTCTGATAGTGAAAGTAGGCGCCTAGATATTCCAGCAGAAACACCTTTTGGACTGCCTCCCGGGCTGTTTTTGCCGCCGCGGCATCGGCATTTTGGGCTGCTTGCAGGAGTGCATAGAGCTGTGTGTACAGTTTGTCCGTTACCAGGCGGAGCTTTTCATCCAGCAGAATTACTTTTTCAAACTGGCTAACCCTTGCCGACGCCAACTCCATCTGTAACTTTCGGATTTCGCCGAAGGATTGCAGTCGGCTCAGCATCCAGACAATACCGGTAGCGCTCATCAGCAACAAGGTTTGTCCCCAGGCAGTCCAGCCCTGTTGAAAGGACTCTAAAAATGTGTTCATGACTTTTTCAGCTTGGCAAATGATTGCAAGAGGTTTTGCAGCAGACTTTCCTTGCCGCCTCCCCCGAAACCGGGTTGCGAAAGCGAAACTGCTTCCAGAATGGCTTGAGGGCCAATGCCAAAATACGAAACGGGTTCGTTACGGGGTAATACCCTGCCATTAAACTGGAGACCAATCTGGGTTTGAACCGTTGAGATCAGCCCGTTTTGTCTCAGATAATCCAGTATTTGTCCGGCTGTATGACTCGGGTGGATGTTAACATTTGTAACTTGATTCCCGATTTGGATGGTGATGGAAAACATGATTTCAGTATTTTAAAAATTGTAAAAAGCAGGGATGCTACAGCATTTATGCCACTATCATCCCTGCGTGTACTGATTTTAATCCATTTGATGAATGGCAGCAGCAATTTCATTTTCCATACTTCTGATAAAGTCGGATAGTTCAATGGCTTTGCCGCCATGCAGCCCTGCTTTAGATGCGATTGCTGAAATGGTATCAGGCAAGGAATGTACACTTAGCCCCGGCGTTGTGACCACCAATTTGCCAAAGAACCAGGCCGCACTACCAATGTCCTGATTCTCCAGGGCTGTAATGGCATTACCAACAAGTGTAATTCTGTCGTGCGTCCAGGCCACTCCGCCAATAACGGCGCCTGCTACAATTACGGTTGTAATGGTGCTACCCAGCCCATTCGCAATCACAGATTTCAGTAATAATGTGCCAACTTTAACAGCTAACCCTTTACTGGCAATAGCTTTGGTAGCAAGTACTAAACCTTTGATAACGAGAAATTCAAAAACTGGCATGGTGATGATTTTAAGAATTTGAATGATGTTGTTTAAGTGCGGTAAAATCAATTTTATTAACGGAGCCCCTTAATCGTTTTCGACGTCGGGTACTTCGGCACCACTCCAATGCGAGGGATAACATGATAGCCACAACGCATTGTATCCATAAGGGGGCCCACAGAAATGGGATGGTGAAAACAAAGGTCTCCACAAGAATTCTTACGAATATTTTCGCCTTTTTCATCGCTTGAAAAAATGATTTGGGTGGATTGCTGCAGGCCGGTTGCCAGGATTTTAAGCAGGCAGCTGGCTATTTGCAAATGCGGTTATTATGCGGGAAGAGGGCTTTTGTCATAGAAGTATTCTATAACGGATGCACCGATCACTTTGGCTTTTCCGGCCATTATTGCGGACTTAACGATTGGCCCGAATACCGGTACAACAATTAATGCTTCTCCTGCAAGGCTTCCCCCCAAAGCCGCTCCGGCAACGGCAGCCAAATGTGCCTTGATAGCAGATTCATCAAAGAATCCGACTCCGAAGGCATCGGCAACTTGACGAATCATCAACATATCGGCGCCTGCCAGAAAAATGGTGCTTCCCGGAATCCAGCCGGTAAGTGCGGCACCGGTGACCCAATTGGATACAATTGCTTCGGCGCGGGATTGTGCTTCTGATTTAGTTCGCATGGCTTACTATTTTTTGTGACGTGAATAAGGTTGATTCACATAGTTATTGCCGTTGCGACTTTTGGGGTAAGGTCATCCTCAAATAAATCACAATGGTTTTTTAATCAATGAAAAAACACCCGCTGTGTGTTAAACACAGCAGGCGTTTTACTATTGGACCTCTAAATATCTGATATTACTGCTTTCCTTGCCTATCACCAACCGGCACAAAAGCCGCCCAAAAAACGGGTGTCTGTTTCGTTCCGACGCCTCTTTCAGGAAGCGCAGGTGGGCCAATTGCAGGGCCTCGTCCCCGTGTCTTTACCCTGGCGTAATTCCCGGCAGAAGAAGCGCATCCGTTTGCCATTTCATCGCATGATTTGCAATTGCTGCACTTTGGTTTGCTCGCCGCTGGAGCAGCGAACCGTGTAGATACCCGGCCGCAGCGCGGTCAGATCCAGAACGGCCTGATGCTCGCCAGCCTGCTCCTTCCAGTTGCCGCGGTACACTATGCCGCCCAGCACGTCGCTGATCAACACTTCCACGGTGGCCTCCGCAGTAAGGGTAAAGGGCAGGGTGACCTCGCCGGAGGCAGGGTTGGGGAAGACCTTCCCGATGGTAGCCATATCCGTTATTTCCGGGCTTTGATCGCGATCGGCTGCTATCTCGCGGGTATCCTGCAGCACGTTGCCGGACGGGTATACCGGCGTTTGCGCCGGATCAATATGGTACACCGGGCTTTCCGGTTCGCCGCTGAAGTTGGTGGTACTGTAATTCATGGCACAGATACTAAAGGTGCCGGCCGCATTCGCGTAGCCCCACACGCGCACCCACAGCTGCGTGCCTGCCTGACCCGTGATGGTCATAACCGGCATGCGGGACTGATTGCCGTTGTTGTTATCATCTTCGCAAGCCACATAGTTCAGGCCGGTGCAGCTACTGCCCCAGAATACGGCCATGACGGCATCGGTGAGCGAACCCGCGGTGGTACGGAAGGTTACCTTGCCACTGCTCGGAATAACGCACTTGTACCATACATCCCTTGGGTTGGTGGTGCCGCACAATACATCAGTGAACGAGGAGGTGGCGCCAGCGGTAGTGCCGGTGAGGTTGGAGCAGGAACTGCCGGCTGTAATGGAAATGGCGTTGCAAACGGCATCGTTGGGAGGAGCGGAGCCGCCGCCGCCGCTTGTGTTGAACGTTTTTACAGCAGACCAACTGCTCCAGATATTGTTGTTGCAACGAACGGCGGATCTGAATTCATATTGTTTGTTGGCCTGCAATCCGCTGATATTTACGTTATTGGAAGTAGTGGAAGCCAGCTCCGTCCAGGGAGAGGCGCCCACCAGGCGATAAGCCCAATCGTAGGCTTGCACTCCGCTTACACTACAGTTCAACTTTGCGCTGCTGGAGGTGATATTGGTAGCGGAGAGATGGGAAGTGGCGGGGGCGGAGCAGGTAGAACCTTGCGCTGCCTGACAGGCATTGTTGGCATTGACGCGGCCATATCCCATTTCACTGTTCCAGGCGCCATTGGGTTGATTGCTGTTAGCGCTGTAACTATAACCGCCTACTTTTTCACAGCTGGATTCCAGTATGGCACGAGCCTGGGCACAGGTAAGGTTGTTGTTTGCCGAAAGAATCAGTGCACCGACGGCTGCTGCATTCGGACAAGCAGCAGAGGTGCCGTTGAAAAACAGGTTATAATCGCCGTTGTTTGCTCCCGCGGCTCCTGTAAGATCGGTTGTGACAATTTTTACACCCGGCGCTACCACATCAATGCCTGTGCCGTAGTTGGAGCCCCAGTTGGTTTCACCATCGCAGGAAGTAGTTTTCCGTTTGCGGGTATCGCACATGTTGGAAGCGCCGACGGCAATCGCGTCTGCGTATCGGGCCGGGAATGAGACCGTGGATACATCATCATTGCCCGTTGCAAAGAAAACCAGCGAGCCTTTGCCGTTGCGGCCGTTGACCACTGCGTTGGTGATCGCCGCGTTGATCGTACTGGAAGATGGTCCTCCGCCCCAGGAATTGCTCAGTACCGCAGCGCCGGCGGTTTGCCAGGACCAATTGATACCATTGGCCATGCCGCTACTCGTAGAAAACCATTGCTGTTGACCGGAAGGCGTATAAGCTACCCGCACGGGAATAATCTTGCACTGATAAGCATTCCCCACTACCCCCAGATTATTGTTGCCGGTAGCGGCAATAATGCCAGCACAAGCCGTGCCGTGTACATCGTTGCCGGTTGGGTTGCCACCCGTACCCTGTCCCATGGCATCGTAACCGGGGAGCATATTGCCAACCAGATCCGGATGATTAGTTTGCACACCGTCATCAATCACGGCAACCTTGATGCTGGAAGTTCCTTTGGTAATGCTCCAGGCTTCGGTTACATCCATATCAGCATCATGGGTACCTACATTAACCCAGTTGATGCCATTCCAGTATTTACCCGTATTGGTTTGGCTCCATTGTGCCGAGCGTAACGGATCGTTGGTATTGAAAGGCCGCATGATGCGAATAAAGTTTACCTCGGCGAACAATAGTCCAAACCCGTTAACTTAAGGATTTGGTGGTCTTAAAACATGTCCTTATCTTGCTATGTTTTGCTAGTGCCAGTTTGGGTATAGAGGTATCAGTGAGGCTTGTTCGATTTTGGGCTATTACTGGTTGAT
>Ga0247833_1005862_pt1 | contig 13988 bp, 15 predicted proteins | sample LaCruzMarch2015__7_FD_187117 | JGI IMG/M metagenome (GOLD analysis project Ga0247833, IMG submission 187117) | Freshwater microbial communities from meromictic Lake La Cruz, Castile-La Mancha, Spain - LaCruzMarch2015_8m | ecosystem: Environmental > Aquatic > Freshwater > Lake | place: Spain...
TTTTTGATGGCCAGGGGGTGATGGTGCCATTAGCCAGTGGCATAACAAACCTAAAGGATTTAGCTGGTAAAACAATTTGCGTTGAAAATGGCACCACTACTGAATTGAATTTGGCCGATCGCTTTCGGGAGCTTGGCGTGCCATATACCCCAGTTAAATATCAAACCGGTGATCAAACCTACGGTGCTTATCTCCAAGGTAGATGCGCGGCTGTAACCAGTGATCGCTCTCAATTAGCCGCAAAAAAAACCAGCTTCCCCGATCCGGCTGCCCATACGTTGCTTCCCGATGTACTTAGTAAGGAACCTTTGGGCCCCGTAACTGTAAATAACGATTCCGGCCTCAGCGATGCCCTGCGCTGGGTGATATTTGCCACTATGCAGGCGGAGGAATCAGGTATTGATTCAAATAATCTCAAGCAGAAGTTAGCCTTTGCTAAGGCCAATCCAAATCAGGCTGATCTGCGCCGTTTTCTTGGCGTGGAGGGCGACCTGGGCGAACAGCTGGGGCTAAGCGCGGATTTTGTGCCAAGGGTTATTGCCAGTGTTGGCAACTATGGTGAGATTTATGAACGTAATGTAGGTAAAGCTTCACGGCTGAAGCTGGAGCGGGGTTTGAATAATTCCTATAAAAATGGTGGCTTGATCTATTCACCACCCTTCCGTTGAGTTAGTGGTGAGTTTTCCTTCAATGCCGGTGCCATGGTGGCGTGATAATCGCAAGCTGGGCTGGTTTATCCAGCTGGCAGCAGGTTTATTTTTATTGCTTGCAATTGCTCTGTTGCTGGGCAATCTAGAGCGCAATCTCGCCCGCGCTGGCCTGCGGCTCACCCTTGGCTGGTTAAATCAACCAGCTGGTTTTGATATTGCTGAAACGCTTTTGCCCTATCGGGCAAGTGATAGCTATGGCCGCGCCTTGTTGGCTGGTTTTGTTAATACTTTGCGGGTGGTGGTTTCCGGTTTGGTGCTTGCCACTGCCCTCGGTGTAGCTGTTGGTGCTGCCAGCTTTAGTGGTAACCCATTACTTCGCAGTGTTACCAGGGTTTACGTGGAATTAGTTCGTAATATTCCCTTGTTGTTGCAATTGGTATTTTGGTATTTTGCCGTTTTTCTTAGCCTGCCTTCTGCTGATCAAGCCCTGCAGTTACCAGGTATGCAGCTTGCTAAGAGCGGCATTTATCTATTTGGTGCAGATTTAGTTAATGGAGAATTAGTAGGGGGGCTGAGGCTTTCTTTGGAGCTGGCCGCTCTGTTAACGGGCCTTGTTATTTATTCCGCTGCGTTTATTGCAGAGGTGGTGCGGGGTGGGATTGCCTCCGTACCCCTTGGCCAATGGGAGGCTGCGAAGTCCTTGGGTTTAAAGCCTTTGCAAATTTTGCGCCTTGTGGTGCTTCCCCAGGCCTTGCGGGTAATAGTTCCGGGGCTTAATAGCCAATATATTTCACTGGCTAAAAACTCATCATTGGCTGTTGCAATTGGCTATCCAGATCTTTATGCCGTTGCTGAAACTACCCTTAATCAAACCGGCCGCGGCATCGAGGTTTTTCTGTTGTTATTAGTGGTTTATTTAATGCTTGATTTAGTGATTTCAGTTGTGATGAATGCGATTGATCGTTTGGTGAGGTTGCAGGAGAGATGAAGCGGCTACCCATAAGCCTGAGGCGTCAATTATTTGCCACTCCCGCCGATGGCATCATCAGCGTTGGTTTGCTCGCTTTGCTTTCGTGGGCCGGCTGGGGTGTGCTGAATTGGGCAACAAATAGTGCCCAATGGTTAGTGGTGCGCGCCAATGCCGCGGCCCTCACCATCGGCCGCTATCCAGAGGCTCAGGAATGGCGCCTTTGGTTGCTTTTGGGCATGCTCACAAGTTTGGCTGGCCTTAGTTGGGGGCGGCTGCGGGGCGCCAGCGGCTGGCCCCTTAATGATCGGATCGCCGCTGGTTTGTTGCTGGTACTCGCGGTAGGGGTGCCGCCCCTGCTGGCATTTGGGCCCTTAAACCAAATGCGCGTGCTGTTTTTACTATTGATTTTGTTGCTTGGGCGGCTGGCATTTAGCCATCGGCTTAGCCAAGCCTTAAGCAAGCGTTTTGGTGATTGGTGGGCCTTGATCTGGGGTGTGGCTTACGTGTTTGGTTTGTGGTTAATAGCCGGGGGGCTGGGATTGCAAGCGGTGCGGCCAAGTGATTGGGGGGGCTTGCTGTTCACCTTATTAATCACCAGCCTCACCCTCTTGCTCGCCTTGCCTTTGGGGGTAATCCTCGCGCTTGGGCGCCGTAGTTCCTTGCCCCTATTTCGCTACATAAGCGTTGGGATCATTGAATTAATTCGAGGTGCACCACTAATAACCTTGTTGTTTCTTGGCCAGAACCTAGTTGGTTTTCTTGCCCCCAATGGCCTCGCTCCCGATCGGGTGTGGCGGGCAACAGGGGTATTAACTGTTTTTGCCGCCGCCTATTTGGCGGAGGCTATCCGCGGTGGCTTAAATGCCATTCCCCGCGGTCAATTTGAAGCGGCCCGCTCCCTTGGGCTATCCAGTGTTCACACCATGGCGCTGGTGGTGTTGCCCCAGGCATTAAAAGTGGCGCTACCGGCGATGGGAGGCCAATGCATCTCCCTGCTGCAAGACACAACTTTGTTATCAATTATTGGCCTATTCGACCTCTTAGGCATAGCCCGCAGCGTTCTGGCAAATCCCGATTGGTTGGGGCGTTATGCGGAGGTTTATTTGCTCTTGGCAGTGCTCTACTGGTGTTCCTGTGCGGCACTGTCTTTAGGTAGCCGCGCTTTGGAAAAACGGCTTGCCTCCCCTGGCCTCCAATCCATTCCTAAACCCCAATGAACGCAACTAAGCAATTAATGATTGAAGCCAAAGGGGTGCAGAAGTGGTACCCCAATGGTTTTCATGCCCTTAGGGGGGTTTATTTAGAGGTGAATCGCGGTGAAAAGGTGGTGATTATGGGCCCCTCTGGTTCTGGCAAAAGCACCTTTTTACGCACTTTTAATGCCTTAGAGGATTATCAAGAAGGCACAGTTGTAGTAGATGGAATGGAGCTTAATAACGACTTGCGCAATATCGATGCTGTGCGTAAAGAGGTGGGAATGGTATTTCAACAATTCAATCTTTTCCCCCATCTATCGGTGCTTGATAACTTGTTGCTGGCGCCTATTTGGGTGCGTAAGCGCAACCGCGCTGAGGTGGAGCAGCAGGCATTGGCCCTATTGGAGCGAGTGGGCATTGCTGAACAGGCCCATAAGTTCCCCGGTCAGTTAAGTGGCGGCCAGCAGCAACGGGTAGCTATTGCAAGGGCCCTGTGCATGGAACCCCGCTTGATGTTGTTTGACGAACCCACCAGTTCTTTGGATCCTGAAAAGGTGAGGGAGGTGTTGGATGTGATGCGCCAACTGGCGATTGATGGCATGACGATGGTGGTGGTAACCCATGAGGTGGGGTTTGCCCGAGAGGTGGCAGATAGGGTGGTTTTGATGGATGAGGGCCGGGTGGTGGAAATAGCGCCGCCGGATCAATTTTTCAACCATCCCGAACACGAGCGCAGCAAGCGCTTTTTGGCACAAATCCTCTAATGCAGCGTTATCTCAAGTATTTGGTTTTCCCTCTGGGCTGTTGCGCCTTGGGCCTTGCTTTGGTGCTTGGCATGGCGGGGCTGGAGGCGGCTTGGATCACCTTTGTGTTGTTGCTGTTGGAGATTTCCCTCTCCTTTGATAACGCAGTTGTTAATGCCAGGGTGCTGGATCAGCTCACCGCAGGTCAGCAACGATTTTTTCTTACCTGGGGATTGGTGATCCCTGTTTTTGGTGTGCGGTTTGCGGGACCCCTCGCTTTGGTGTGCCTTGCCGGTGGCGTGGGGGTTGGCGAAGCTCTTGATGCTGCCTTGCATAATCCGCAGCATTACAAGGAATTATTAGATCTTGCCGAACCAAGAATTTTGGCCTTTGGCGGTATGTTTTTGTTGATGGTATTTTTGCGCTATTTCTTTAATGAAGCTAAAACATTGCATTGGCTTAAGCCATTGGAACGTCGCCTAAGTGCGGCGGGAAGGGTTGAGGCATTGGAGGTGGCATTGGCATTGATTTTATTACTGCTTTTAGTAGCTGCTCTGCCAGTGCGTTTGCATGGGGAGGTTTTAGTGGCAGGGGTGATTGGCTTGGTATTGCAATTATTAAGCACATCAATAGCGGAAGCCTTTGGCAGTGAGGAGGAAGCGGCAGGCCGTTTAGCAGCAGGCGGGGGGTTGGCCAGTTTGCTTTATTTAGAATTGCTAGATGCCTCCTTTAGCTTGGATGGCACTATTGGTGCATTTGCGATTACTACTAATTTACCTTTAATTCTTACTGGCTTGGGTTTAGGGGCCCTGTTTATACGCTCTTTAACACTTATGTTGAGCCGTGAAAAAGCCCTAGATAGTTTGGTTTATTTAGAGCATGGCGCTCACTATGCCATCGGCGCCCTGGGGCTGCTTATGTTATCTGGAATTCTTTTAAAGCAATGGCATATGCATCTACCTGAATGGCTGAGTGGTTTGATTGGTGTTGTTTTACTTCTACTGGCATTATTTGATTCCTTGCGCCACCGCCGCAATGTTTCAATTCAATAGAAATCCACTGGCCAGCCACCCCAGCCACCCCAACCAAAGCCGTCATAATCGTTATTTATTCCCCAGTTTGGAGCATTCCAGCTGGATGGAGATTCATAGGGGCCAGGTCCCTTTGGCCCAGTGAGGCTGTTTATATTTAAGAAGGGTTCAGTTTGAATTTTACACGGACATATGCAGCTTCCAGTATTGCTTTGATAGCCAACTGTTGGTGGATTGCAAGCGCAGCTGCAGGCTTGGGCAATCAGGCTGAAGGCCAATAAAAAAGTTTCCATTTACCGATTATATAACTTTTAATCTTAAAAACTTTAATTTGAACTTAAAAGCCCTTGACGAGAATTGAACTCGTGACCTCTCCCTTACCAAGGGAGTGCTCTACCGCTGAGCTACAAGGGCGTGTGGATGGGCCGGGTTGGATTTGAACCAACGTAGGCAGAGCCAGCGGATTTACAGTCCGCCCCCATTAACCACTCGGGCACCGACCCGCACCACACCCAAAGAATTTACCAGCGCACCCTGCTGCCCATACGATCAGTAAAGAAACGCTGCTGCCATGCGGATCCTCGTGCTGCACGGACCAAATTTAAATCTGCTTGGTAGCCGAGAACCAGGCCTCTACGGCAGCCATAGCCTGGCGGAAATCAACGCTGAATTAAGCCAAAGGGCCCTGCTCCTAGGGGTTGAGCTCACTTGCTATCAAAGCAACCATGAGGGGGCATTGGTGGATCGCATCCAGCAGGCCAGTGGCGAGGCGGATGGCATCTTGATCAATGCAGGCGCCTACACCCACACATCTATTGCTTTACGTGATGCCCTGCTTGCGGTGGCGTTGCCTTATGTGGAGCTTCATCTGAGCAATGTGCATGCCCGCGAGGAATTCAGGCAAACCTCTTACCTTGCTGATCGGGCATTGGGTGTGATCTGTGGTTTTGGTGTCGCCAGCTATTACCTGGCCCTAGAAGCGGTGGTGGGCCACCTAAAGGCAAAAAACCAGTGATTAGTGCAACGCCCACCCCAATTCGTTGGTTGGTGCGCCCCAGCAGCCGCCGCTGGCTGGAGCAGGCGATTGCCCAACCGGAGCACCTACTAATCGACCATGCCCATTGCGAGCGCAAAGCGGCAGGTGCTGCGCTGCAATTGATGTTTAGATATCCATCCAATGAACTATTGGCAGCGGTATTAAGCCCATTGGCGCAGGAGGAGCTAGCCCATTTCGATCGGGTGCTCACCTTGCTGCAAAAGCGGGGGATTGCCCTAAGACCCCTGGCGGCACCACCCTATGGCGCTCAACTCGCGGGTCAAATCCGCAAGCAAGAGCCATTGCGCCAGCTGGATACATTTTTGGTGGCTGGCTTAATAGAAGCCCGCAGCCATGAAAGGATGGCCCTGCTTGCTAGCAACCATCCCGACCAGGAATTAAGGGAGCTATATGGCAACCTACTTTCAAGTGAAGCAAAACATTTCGGCCTTTACTGGATGCTTTGTGAACGATATTGGCCAAGGCCGCAAATTATTGAAAGATTAGAGCAGTTGGCCCTGGCGGAAGTGGCTGCTCTAACAGGTGAACTGGCAAATCCAGAGGATTTACGTTTTCATTCCTTTGGGGTGGAACTTTAATAGGTTGGATTTTGTTACTCAGCCAGCAAAGGGTAGTATTTCGCAATTTGATCACCGCTAAATTCTGCAACCCAGCCATCGGGATTATTAAAAAAGCGGATCGCGCAAAATTCTGGATTTTCACCCATATCAAACCAATGTTTAGTGCCAGCTGGCACACTTATCCAGTCATTGCGTTCGCATAAAACCTGTAAAACTTCATTGTTTATGTGTAAACAAAATAAACCGCGGCCCTCCACGAAAAAACGTACTTCATTTTCTGCATGGATATGTTCAGCTAAAAATTTTTGGCGTAATGCAATCCGATCTGGGTGGGTTGGTTGCATGCGAATTGCATCGATGGTTTGATAGTTGCCGTTTGCTTGCACCCGGGCGATTTCCGGCCCGTAGGCCCTAAGTATTTCCTCCGCTTCTGCATTGCTGCTTAGGTTTACCGGCGCTGGCCAACGTTCAAAGCCAATCCCTTTTTCAGCCAGGGTTGCTGCGATCACCACGGGATCAATGCTGCTAAAGGATGGCTGGGGAGCTCGTTGGCCTTCTGGTTGCTGCTGCTGCAGATCTTCCCGATGCCTATAAACAGTGAGTTTGCTCACGGCAGCTGTTTTGAACGTTTATTACCAGCAGCTTAGAAAGGTATCTGCGGTGGATTCCATTTGAAGGCGGCGGCAGCCCTAACCCTTGTGGGGGTTGGGCCAGGTGATCCAAACCTATTAACGGTTGCAGCAGTGCAAGCCATCGCTAAAGCAGCTGTGGTGGCCTACCCCGTGGCCCAGCCAGGCGCTGAAGGTATGGCGGCTCGCATAGCCGCTCCGTGGATTACTGAGCAGCGTCATCTACCGCTGCTTTTCCCGATGGTGGCAGCAGCGGCACCACGGCTTGCGGCTTGGCGCACAGCTGCAGATCTATTAGCGGCGGAGCTGGCTAGGGCTGAGCAGCTGGTGTTGCTCTGTGAAGGGGATGCCTCCCTATTTGCCAGTTGCTCCTATGTGCTCCTGGAGCTTGCAAGCCGCTATCCCCAATGGCCTGTTTCTGTTATTCCAGGAATTACGGCAGTGGCTGCTGCAGCGGCAGCCGCATCCAGTTTGGGGATGCCCTGGCCCCTGGCTTTGCAAGATGAGGGCCTTTTGATTCGCCCCACCCCTAATAGCCAAGCAGCGCTCGAGTTATTGCTGGAGCAAGCCAAAGCAAGCAGCACCGTGCTTGCTTTGTTGAAGTTGGGTGAACGTTGGCTATGGGTGCAACCTGTGCTTGAGGCCCGAGGTTTACTAGCTGCCAGCTTGTTTGCCCAGCGGGTGGGTTGGCCGGATCAACTGTTGCTGCCAGCTTCTGAAGTGCCAGCAGCACAGAGGCCCTATTTTTCCTTGTTATTGATTCGCCAAAACTGGCCTGAGGTATTGCCTTGACAGCAATTAATTGGTTGGCGCTGTTGCATCCAGTGTTGATGATTTTGTTTGTTTATCCAGTGGTGGGTGCAACGATTCGGCTTGGTTTATTGGTTCGTGAAAGGCGTTTGGGGATCACCAAACAGCTGGCGGCGGTGCCGGTTGAACATTCAGACCATGGCCGATGGCTCACCGTGGCGGTGGTGGTGGTGGTGCTGATTGCTTTTGTGTATTCATTCCTTAAAGCTTGGTTTGATCCCGCTTTGGCTTTCAGCGGTGGCCTGCAACGGTTGGCCCTGCTGCTGTTGGTGGCGGCAGGCAGCTTGGGCTCAGTGTTGGCGCTAGCGCAGGTAAAACGCCCACCATTACGGGCAATTTTTGCGCTGCTCACCTGGGCTGGGGTGCTTGGCCTTGGCAGTGAGCCAGAAATTTGGCGCCTTAGCGACAACCCATTTAGTGCTGGTTTTTGGGGCTCCCATTATTGGAGTGGTGTATTACTAACGGGCTTATTACTTTTCTCATTGGCGGCAAGGCCAGAAATCCATAGTTCAGTTCGTATGCGCAGATTGCATGTAACTAGTAATGTTTTAGTGGCGATACTTTTAGCTGTGCAGGCAATCAGCGGCACCCGTGATCTGTTGGGGTATTAAACTTCTACTGCCTGCTTTGGGAGTTTTTGGAAACCAGGCTAGGCGGCTTAATAATATAAAAAATGTTTTCCATTCAGGGGCTGCCTGCCGATCCGGCCAAGCCTTTGGTCGGCTGAACAACCAGTTCTTTAGGGCCTTTACCTCTTCCAGGTTATTTGCAAGCCAGTTAACACTTAAAATTGAGCCTGGAGTTATTAAGCCAAGCGGTATTGCGATTGGCAATCTTGTTCCAGAGGTTTGATCATCTAGCATTAGTTTCCAGCCAGGGCCTTGGGGCCAAGCTGATTTACAACGTAAATCTGCACCTTTTTCGCTAATTGCATCGATTTCAACTCGAAATTTTTTGCCAGCTGGGTTTAATAAATAAGCTTCCATATGAATCTTGAACCAGGGTGTGGGGTCGGGGCAGGGGCGATCCCAGCACACCCTTAATGCCACCAATAGGCCAAGCAAATTTAAGCTTGCCCAAAACAAACCTAAACCTGAACCCGCATCTGTTCTTATATTTAGGGTGCTGATAATTGCCAGAAGATTTATCCCATTTAGTAGCATCAACACAAGCAGCGGCATTGCCAGTTCGATTGCAATACCCCCCTTTTCCCGCACCCTATGTTTTGGTGTAATTCGAAAAGGTAATATTTTTCCTGCCAGGCTCAGGAAAACAGTGCTTGCCAAAGGAATAGCAAGAACCCAGCCTGGCAATTCTGCTAATAAAGCATGGCGGCTGCCGCGATTTAACCAGCCCACACTCAATAAAAATGCCAACCACAGCGGTAAAAGATTAGTAAGAAGTGCTGTTGTTGTGAAATGCACAGGCAGCACTCCAAGTAAACCAATGCTCAGGGGCATAAGTAATAATATTAATCGTGGAATAGTGTTAAACCAATGCAAGGCTCCTTCTAAATAAACCAGCCTTTGTTTCATGCTTAAGCCCTTAACTCGCAAGGGGCCTTGGGGTAATCGAAGCGCTTGAATTGTGCCTGCTGCCCAGCGTTGGCGTTGCCGCACAAAATCCAACATTGTTTCAGCGGCTAGGCCAGCGCTTAGCTTTTCGGCGGTATAAAGCAGTCGCCAACCCTTTGCCGTGAGGGCGGTGCCGGTAACAAAATCCTCTGAAATCGCATTTTCGATAAATCCGCCCACATCATCAAGGGCGCTGCGGCGTGCCACAAATGAAGTGCCTGCGCAAACCACTGCACCCCATGCACTACGCACTGGTTCAATCCAGCGGTAAAAGCTTTCTTCATCAGGAAGCAGCCAAGCTTCTAAGCCAAGGTTCCTCATTATTGGATCGGCATTGAAAAAACATTGGGGAGTTTGCACAAGGCCAACATTGGGCTCCAGTAATAAACCAATGCAACGGTTGAGAAAATGTTTTTGTGGGATGAAATCTGCATCAAAAACTGCCACCAGTTCGCCAGTGGCATTAGCTAAACCTGCATTTAGGTTCCCCGCCTTGGCCCCTGAGCAACCACTGCGGTGCTGATAGCAACAGCCATATTGTGCTGCTAATTCTTTAACTTCCGCTCGCCCGGCATCATCCAAAACCCATAGGGTTCGATTCTTATATATGAGCTGATTGCAACCTTGAAGGCAGCGCTCTAATACCTGTAATGGCTCGCCGCAGGTGGGTATCAATACGTCAACCCAGGGACGCCAATCGCTGGCTTCCCACTGAGCTTCTGCCTTAATTGCAGCAAGCCTGCCATCGCCATAGGGCTTCCACGAGAGCAAAATAGGCACGAGCCCACTTATTAGCAGCCATGCTTCTGCTGTTAAGAGCAACAGGCTTAAAAACGTAGAGGTTGGGCTTTCAAGGTTGAGGCTTTCTGTGCATCGCCAGTGCAGATATCGCAAGCTGAGTAGGCTAAGAAGCAGCAATAAACTGCGGCGCATCCAGAGGGGACGTTTCTCCTCTGGGACCCGGCTTAGCAGAATTGGCCAAAGTAGCGCCAGCCAGATAACAACATCCATTAATAGTTTTCCTAATGCTTTCCCTAAGTGGAAGCAAAATTTGCTTGTGCCTGGTTTAACAAGTTTTGGGCCGCCGCTGCCGTGGGGGCGCGCATCAAGGCTTGGCGCAACTGCGCAGCGCCACTGAAACCGTTGCAGGTCCAGCCCATGTGTTTGCGGGCGATCATCAGCCCGTGGTCGCCCCATTCACTAATAAGCATTTGCAGATGTTCGCCAGCTAAGGCCAAACGCTCTTGGCTGCTGGGTTCACCAGGATCAGGCTCACCATTGAGCGTTGCCTGCAAACGGCCCACCAGCCATGGCGCCCCCATGCTGGCCCTACCCACCATCACCCCAGCGGCACCAGTGATTTCAAGGCAGCGTTTGGCATCACTTGGGCTTGTGATGTCGCCATTGGCAATTAATGGTATGCGCAGCTGCTGCCTTACAGCTGCGATCGCTAGCCAATCGGCTTTGCCCTTAAAGCCCTGCTCCCGGGTGCGGCCATGTAAACAAAGCCTTTGGGCACCCGCTTCTTGAAGCAGTAAGGCAAAACCAATTGGGTTAGCTGAATTACCGCACCACCCCAACCTGGTTTTAACGGTTACGGGCACCTGAACTGCTTTGGCAACAGCTTCCACTATTTGGGCTGCTAATTCAGGGCTGCGAATTAAGGCGCTGCCGCCACCTTTACGGGCGATTTTGCGCACGGGGCAACCCATATTGATGTCTATTAGCACCGCACCACTTGCTTCCGCCCGACGGGCAGCCTCCGCTAAGGCAGTGGGGCGATGATCAAACAACTGCACCCCAACGGGGCCTGGTTCATTTGCCAGTTCTTCTACTTTGTAGCGGCCATGGCCCATTTCCAGGCTGGTGGCATTCACCATTTCAGTGAACAGCAGGGCATCGGGAGCCCAGCGCCGCACGAGCGAGCGAAAGCAACGGTCGCTTACCCCGGAGAGGGGAGATTGCAAAACCAGGGCTGGGCTCATAACCGGCACCTTGGCTGGCTTGGCTGCCCTGGGGAGAACAAGTTCAGTGCCACCATTCGTAGGAGAGCCCTCTCCGCTTTATTCATGCTGCCTGGCGCTAGAGAGATTTTAAGAAGCCCGTTGCGAGCCCTGGCCTGCGGGGTTGGGGCAGCGATTATCAGCATCGTCCTAGTGCCCTTGCTAGCGGCCCAACCCCTCCAGGTGATTCTGCTGCGCCATGGAGATAAGGACCCTAGCCGTAAGGATTACAACCTCTCCCCCAAGGGATTCCTGCGGGCCATGGCCCTGGGGCGCCTGCTGCCCGCCTGTTTCGGGCCGGTGGAGCGCATCGGCACCTTTGAGTTAAACCCAAGCAACCAGCAGAACGCCCGCAGTTATCAAACGGCTGTGCCCCTGGCCGTAGCCACCGGCGTGCCGATTCAGATCTTCTGGGGTTCCCGCAAGGATTCCACTTTGGCCGCCCGCCAACTGCTGGCGGATCCCTCATTTGCGGGGCGCTCGGTAGTGATGTTTTGGGAGCACCAACGGCTGCCCCTGCTGGCCCAGGCCCTGGGTTGGCCAGGGCTGACAGCGATTGATGACAATGACTTTGATCAAATGTTTCTGCTGCGTTTCAACGAAGACAACCCTGGCCGCCCCCAGGGGCTGCGGTTGAGTCAAAGCCGGTTGTTTGAGAGCGCCTGCTACCGCGATGGCATATCACCCCTACCGCAAACGCCCCTGCCATGACTGATCAATGCCCCGGGCCGATCAGCGATGGGCTGCTCTGGGAAATTCTCAACGACAAGCTCGAGGATCGACAGGTCTGCCAGTTGATCTGGGAGCGGCTCGGCTATGTGCCCGCTGGCGAGTTGCCCTGGCCGGCGGGTCCCCATACCCCAGGCCCCTGGCTAGACGCCTATCCCACTGCTCCCGATTTCATTGCGGAGCGCCCCCCCACCGTGATGCTCACCCGCTCGATTCCGGCGGCCCACAAGCAACTGCTTAAGCAAGAGCTGGGCTTTAAGGGCTATCAGGTGGGGGAGCTGGTGCCGCGTCGCACCAGGCGGGCCACGGCGGTTAGTTGGCTATTAGCCTGGCGGCGACAGGCCGGTGAATGCTCGGTAACCGCCGCTGATTAGAGCTGAGTCCTCCCCAGGGTGCCTACGTCAAAGCAAAGGGCTAGCAATAAAAGGCCCAGCCCCTCGGCAAACAGAGCTAACAACTTTGCCTTGATATAGGTCTCTTAAAGTAGAAATAAATAGCCCGGGAAATTGCTCAAAACTTCACACTAGTTCCAAAACCAAGCACCATGGCATCCGCAAGGCTTGAGCTGCCATTGGGCCGCACCGACCATTGCACAAATGGATATAGATCCAGCCAACGATTGAGGGCGATGTGATATCCACCCTCCAGGAAAACTGTGGAGGTTTTTACTGGGCCGGGGTTGTAGGGGGAGTAGGCGCCGTAGGCGATCGAGGCGACCAGGGCATCGTTGTCGCGGCCGGGAATCAGGCCCGTGTAGTTGAGTCCGGTATGGAAATAAAGGGGGAATTGATTGTTTTCCTCGGGGGCAAGCATCAGCATGTTGAAGCTGGATAGTCCCTGGATTTCGCTGCCGGGTTTGTCATTCCCCTCGCGGCTCAGTTGCTGATCCACCTGAAGGTAGGCACCAGTTTGCAGCCCGTAGTTGGCATTGCTTTTAGCGGCGGATCTACTGGTCACGTTGTTGTAGCTGTAGCCCCCCAGGGTGATGCGTCCGGGTAGGCGACCGTTGTTTATCTGGGGCCGCAGGCTGAATTCCACCATGGCCATCGTGCTGTTCTGGTTGCTATTCACATCCCCTTCAAACCAGAGGCCGTGGTTGCTGGAGGCCGTGGCCGTGGGATATGCCATGAATAGTCCAGCTTTTAAGGCCATGGAGGGGTCTGGGTTTAGTTGGGCCATGGCGCCCCAGGTGCTGAAGCTGCTTGAGAATGGGATGTTGCCGCCGATCCCTTTGGCGCTATTCACCGCATTGTTGAGGAATTTGTCGCTTAGGGGTTGTAGGGCAAATTCATAGCGGGGCTGCACCCAACCCCCCTTTAGCCAGAGCAGGTTGGGGCTGCTGCTGCCAAGGGAATCGCTGAATTCGGCATTGGCCTGCAGGAAGCGCCAACCGGTGCCTGAGGCCCAGTTGGAGGGATCAAACATGCTGTTGCCAGCCACATAGGTATTGGGGTCGGCATTGACACTCGGTTCCCGCCAACGGCCCTGCAGGTTGAACTTCAGCTTTTGCAGGGCCGGGATCTGTAGCAGTCGGCCGGCATTGAGGCTGAGGTTCAGTTGGCCGCCATCGTCCCAGGGGCTGGCTGCTCCACCGGCCGAGTTTTGGATGCCGAATAGGGCGCCGTAGTACTTCCCGCCCAGCTCCAGGCCCTCAGCTTTGAGGCTCTTCAGCGGCCCTGCCCCCGGGGCAAGCAAACCTTCCCCTTCCCACCATTCCGCCAGGCTCGGGTAAGCGCCTGGCTGCTCCTCGGCCGCCAGCGCAGGGGGCAGGGGGATCAAGCCAGTAGTCAGAAGCAAAACGCAGAGCAGGCTTCTCATCGCCGGGGCCGCATATAAATTGCTCTATTTGTAGAAAATGATGTTTAAGGTTGACCTGTAGGGTCATAAGAACGAGATATGTGAGGAGTGAAGCCGTGGCCCTGCCGGTGGTGGCAATCATCGGGCGTCCCAATGTGGGTAAGTCCACCTTGGTTAATCGGCTTTGCCGTAGCCGAGATGCCATCGTGCACGACCAACCGGGTGTTACCCGCGACCGC
>Ga0247833_1005863_pt1 | contig 13988 bp, 9 predicted proteins | sample LaCruzMarch2015__7_FD_187117 | JGI IMG/M metagenome (GOLD analysis project Ga0247833, IMG submission 187117) | Freshwater microbial communities from meromictic Lake La Cruz, Castile-La Mancha, Spain - LaCruzMarch2015_8m | ecosystem: Environmental > Aquatic > Freshwater > Lake | place: Spain...
AGATTATCGAATCTTCTCCATAACGTTGGTGCCTTACCTAGTTATGTACATCACATCTTATAGCATACGAATCGTCCTACTATCGCGGTACGTGAATATCTACGATACCATGGCGCCTATGTCATGACAACACCAACACCTATATGGCCACTGTGTCATGGTTAAGGTTGGGAATCACTGTAGAGTAGACTGCACTTCAACACTATATATGAATATATAAGAATTGTTTTAGCACCTGCTACAGTGGCTGGTGGTCATAAGGATGCAGCCCTACCCTGATATCTGTTCTATGAGAGGTAACCCAAGCTGCTGGCAAGGATCTTTGCTTGAGAGACGAGTAAGCTTGCTGCAGTGGTTGCAGCAGAAAATACTTCCAAAGACATTCTGTGGCAAATGTGTAATTCATTCTTATCTAGCACGTACAACCTACAAGAGGCCTCTCCTGGCAGCAATTACAAAAGCAGCGATTTGCTCTTGGTTAGTGGCTATGGCAACGACGCTACAGCTTTAGTAGATGCATATTTAGATCCTGACAGCGGTGGATTTGCTGCAATGACAGGCACTTTGATTCCTCATGAGATTTTATGCCCCCCTGTTGGCAACCAGCCCCCCTGGCTTTGCACAAGCTGGTCTTCTGTACTCTTTACATGGAAAAGCTGGCAGACAAGGTTCTAGGTTCTACGACAGTATCAAAGTATCTGTGTTAAATAAAGGCGCAAAACGTGTAGCTGCAAATATACCAGGCAATACCAATGCACCACGCCTTCAAGTGATCCTGGATCTCCTTGTAGCAACTGGTTCACCCGCAGGTGTGCGGGATCAGTTCGAGGCTTTGGTCACATCTTGGGTTGAAATTTTCAATGCACGTTTGGCTGACAAAGTGGCAGGCAACAAACACACATTGGTTGATTTTTACACTGCAATTGAGGATCAGATTGCCAACCCAGTGAAGGTACGGTTTGACCAATGTTGTTACACCTGCTTGTTGTCCTGTAGTTGGCGAAGACTCTGCTGGCCCTGCCTACTTACAACTTGGAAACTTGTACAGGATCAGATTGCCAACCCAGTGAAGGTATGGTTTGACCAATTTTGTTACACCTGCTTGTTGTCCTGTAGTTGGCGAAGACTCTGCTGGCCCTGCCTACTTACAACTTGGAAACTTGTACAGCCGATGCATTGTCTCTCAACTCTCAATCCACCTACAGGTGAAACCCGAAACCCGGCAACTGGTTGCAAACTTATTTTTGGGCAGAAGATATACATCCAACACCTCTTGGTCATAGTGATGAGTCAGTTTGTAGCTTGATCGTTGGACACTGCAGGCTGGTTATAAATATTTGGCAGGGAGAAAATATCAATTCACAAGTCATGTGCTGCTGCATGGAAAACGGTAGGGAGGAGAAAATCCCTGAGGCAGGGGTCATATATATCTTTTAATTTGAAAGTTAGTAGATGTTATGTTGTAGGAGGTGAATGTTTGTGTACAGAATGTAGAAGAAGGGAGTTAGTTATTAGAAATTATTAGTTTCGGGGAGTTAATTGTTGTTAGGACGTTGTTGTTTTAAATAATACAATCAATCAATTGGCTGGAAGATATATGCATATATCCTTTCATTCAACACCACTGTCTAGTACTATGATCACTCTTCTTTCCTCCTTCACCACCGCCTCCTCTTCCTTCTCCATGAGACGTCGTCCTTGCCTCCCTTCCTCCTCTATCGTCTACTCCAACCCCCCGTCCTCCTCCACGTTGCTTCCCTTTCACATAATCCATCCTATCACGATGTGGTTTACTATTTAAATGCTCTGTCATTTGTATTACACTTGTTAATTGCTTACGACATAATTTACAATATGTTGCCTTCTTTTCTTCCTTTGTGGCCACTAAATGAAATTCACTTGTACGGTGGTTATCAAATTCAATTTGTGTTTGTGATTGATATTGACATATACGACAATAGAATGGTGGACGTTGTATTTGTGATGGTGCTATATAGTTTTGGAGTAAGTCTTGTACGGCACTTTTTAATCCTTCACTGACAGCATGTTGTTGCTGCTGCTGTTGTTCGGATTGTTTATCTGTTGTTGTTGTTGAATTGTGTCGTTTACGTTGCTTGTGCTTGTCGGAGGAGGATCCTACATGATCATCCACAGTAGTGGAATCAACCCCCTTTAGCTTTCTTCGTTTATTCTGAGGCAGTGCACTTTTTGGCAATGGTTCAATTTTATCATGTGCTAATTTTGAAAGAGATATGACTCCTCCATCCCCACGATGGGGATGATCCTCGTTATCTCCAGAGTCATCATCGTCATCATCATCATCAGAATCGTCATCATCGCTAGTTGCAGTATCATCAGCCGCAAGGTCCTCCTCCAGTTGTCGAATTTCTTCATCTATATCCATCTTCTTGGATTCCTGTTCCTCATCGATACGTATTAATCGTTTCCTATGTTGTGATAGTTTGTTGATACGCTGAGCAATTGGCACATCGATGTGATGCGTGTCGATTGCATGCTCGTCAGTATCCGGTTCTTCGTCATCGTCGCCCTCTTGATTACGTTTGCTGCTCTTCATGATGGTACATATCGTAGACCACCCCGTGGCGCGCACGAGTATCCCTGCTGGCCCCGCCAAATCATCCGCTCTCCCATATTATTTCTCTTCGAGCATGGGGAATGGTTCATCATCTCAACGGCATCATTTATACTGGGGTGCTATACTCCTATTAATGCTCCCTTCGTCAAGTCAGGGTTGGAACATTCCCTTCTTCTTCGGTGGCGGCGATAATGCGGAGAATAACAAAGCAGCGCCGGGCACTACGTCATTGGATAAGGAATACATTCGCGTTGAATCTTCTCCTCCATCCTCCACCAGCAGCAGTAATAGTTTCAATGATGAAATTGGGATTGGTAGCGCAAGTATACCACGATTTGCCACAGTACTCGCACCCATGATCGGACCACAAGATGCGCCACATTTGCGATACCTCCCCTCCTCCTATACCAATCTATTACCTCAACGATTACGTGCGCTAGTACCCAAGTTACTAACTAAATTGCAGCAAGTACGAATTACATTATTCACGTGGCTATGGTACAAACCACCCGTGGGGATTGTTGGTGCATATAGTGTATTACGTATACTTGACAAATTGGTTAACGTGTTGTTTACTCCACAACAGTCATCGTTGGAAAATGTTAGGAGAGGGGATGAGGTATTGTTGGCCAATGTCGAAAACAAACTACTGTTTGGTAGTGGTAATAGTAATATAGAATCCTTACAATCCATGATGAGCAATAAGATGCGCAAACGTCGACGTAGTCGTCGTCGTAGTAAACTTGCTAATGCGTATGGTGGTGGACGTCGTAGCTTGGAATTAGATTTAGGTGACCGGTATTATAAAACACATGGTGGGATTGAGTCGGTACGTGTCCGGGCATGTCAAGAGGGATTAAAAGCAACATTATTGGCAGCTCAATCTACTCGTGATGCTGACAACAATGAGAATATTACAAGAGATGTAGAAATTGCAATAAGTGCACTACAACTATCATGTCTCTCAAGAGTATCAAGAGAGTACTTTGTGGAATGTTCCACGGAGGCATTATCTATCCTTGCCAAATACATTGGTAACAATAATAAGAAGAAGAATAATGCCGTCGTCTCTGACAATACTACATTATTACTACTACTACAGCACTCATCAAAATTGATTGAATTGCGTACACTAGATGCGTTACTGCGTACATTACGTGATAGACATTTAATCGTTGCTGCACGATTACGTCGATCATGTGATTTTTGGAATTTTCGTATTACTTTGGGAGGTGGACGTATAGGTCATATTATATATATGTTACGTTCACGTATACTACTGTCATTTCCGGCATTACGACCATTGCTATTGGTAATGATTGATGGTATTGATAGTAGCAGTAATAGTTCCTACACGACGAATAATAATGATGACTATCAACGACAGTTTGAGCTTGCATTGGCTGCATATGAACGTGAACTTGAACGATTGGGTATTGCAGAGGGATTGTTATTACAACGTCCAATGGAGTTGGATGTTGCAGATTTGTTAAACATACCGGGCTACTTTGGTGGTGGTAATTATGATAAATCGACTTCCACTACTACAGGTAATGCGCCACGTGAGGAGAGAGGAAACAGTGAACGACCAATGACACAAATAATGCAATTTTTTGTACAGTCGAAGAATAGGGTATGGCTCCAGCAGACCGAAAAATGGAGTCAAGAGGCACGAATAGCAATTAAGGACTCACTCGATCTTACAATTAGCTCTAGTTTTACTCCAATCAATAATGAATTGACAAGTATGGGCGATGTCTACAGTGGTAGTGGTGGTGGCATCCAAAAGTCCAACACCCAAGTAGAGGAGGTATATGCCGAATCAAAGTTTCTCAAAAAGTGGGCCAATTATGATGATGATACATCCGATGCAAAATCTTGGTTAACAGTCCTAAATCTTGTTGATCTTGCGGCATCACCGAAACGTGCAGGAGAAGAGAGACGGTGGTACTTCCAACTACGATCATTGCTACGACGGTATGATTTCTTAAGTATACCATCATCATGTCTACTCCTTGCCACTGCCAATTCACTCCATGACAATATACTCGCTCCACATAAGACCGAAATATTGGATTTCTTTAAGTCAATCTTCACGGCAATATGGGGGATAATTGAGTTCCGATTTTATACACCCATGAAGGATATACTATTGGATTTACTAAACCGACGTCCACGCATGGTCGATCCATTTGCATTACTAAATGAACAAACGAGTCTTGACAATATGCTTAAAGATCTTGGTGTTGGCGATGGTACACGACAAACACGTGCAATCGCACTTGGTTTAGCAAGTCGTATGTACGAAGATGAATTAAAGACGGGTACCATTCGTGGTATACTTCGGGGTAGAGTGGCACAATTAATGCTGATACAAATCCAACAACTGAAGTCGGATCTACTGCAGGCCATGGATTCAATTGACAACTTGATAGATGCAAACAGGTTGAATGTTCAACTAGTAGCTGCAATCCCGGCCGTGTTGATCATCTTTTTCGGAACAAGGGCCTTGTATACTCTTTGGTCGAACATAAGAATGAAAGACTTTCGTTTACCTCGCGATGTTCATGCCGAGATGGCAGACTATCTAAAAAAGATTGAAGAATGTTTGGTATTGTCAAACTATCAGTTAGATGGTTCGTCGTCTGCATCATTGGCTGGTGATGTACCAATCTCCCCCAAGGCTGTTGCATCATGTCTCAGACCAAAGGAATTGGGACATCTTTTGCTACTATTGCACTCGTACTTGAATCTACTGGACTACATGTCACCACCATTTCCAGGGAAGTCGTGCGATTCGATTCATCAATCTGTACAAAATCTATTGATGCAAGGGAATATGAGTACATCACGTCAATTGGGACTAGTGAAGGTGATACAGTCGAAACATGATGATTTGCTTAGGTCTTCTAAGTTAATATAATTTAGGATGATGTGTTTCATTGTGAGCCAGCTCTGCCCTGAATGGGGGTGATGAAACGCATGAGTTAATAGTCAATAGATCCATTCTTTTATTTTTGCAAACAACTGATGTATAACTAGGGAAGCATTCTACATTCTTCTCAGCATGATTCATAGAATACAGAATACCACCAAAGGTGACAACTTCGCGACTTTTTTTGGGCGGGACGGCGTCGCGTCAGTGAACTCACTTCGCTTCACCTTGGTACTTTTATGGCAAGATGCGGCGTACACTTCTTCCCCTGCTGGCCTATAGCAGCATCATCGTCGTGACCATCTTCCCTTCTTCTTTTTCATCATGTCGTCATTGGCGGTGCCATGCATTAGTCCTCGTCAAAAATCCTTCCGTTGCTGTTCCATTCTCGCTATTGGGAGGGAGATCATCATCTTCATCATCGTACGCACAACAAAGATCAACATTCCATCGTCAGCATATGACGTCATCTGAATTGTCTACATCAGCAACAACAAAAGCAACTATAGCACCAGTGGCAACAACGTCGTCATCGGCGGCTAACACGAGAGCGACGAAGCGCGTGGGGATAAACAGTCGTGGGGCGAAGATGAATGAGATTGACTTTACATTAGCACCCACGGATGTTAGTTTATCACGGTGTTATCAAATGAGTGAACGGAATAATAGTAACAATAATAACAATAACAATGCCGAGGATACTGCTACCAACCCACGCACAAAATCACAAACAACATCACAACAAAGTTTATCATTAACACGTGCACTCAACACCGCGTCCAATCGTGCTGTACGTCGAATACTACTCTCACGATCATGGCCAAGTGCCGAGGCATTGAATGTTAGTTTACGTGCTATAGCAATACAGCAGCAACAGCAACAAAGGAAAGAGGAGGCCGAGAAGGATGGATTATTGCCCTATGCTGCCAATGCTAGTCGATTAGTAGCTGCACAACAACAACAACAACAACAACAACAACAACAACAACAACAGCCGACACAGGAGGAGGCAAATGCCAGTAGTAGTACTATTATTGATAAAATGAAATGCCCAGTACCGAGACCAATACTTAATATACTGATGAGCCGTCGTGCTGGTGGTAGTGGTGGCGGGACGAATGATAGCAATATTGCGTCTGCTACTCCTGGGGGAGATGACAACGTATCAACATCAGCAACAGCAACAACATCGACAATGACACAAATATCCACGTCGGAAGAACGTGAACAACAGTGGGTAAGTAATCAAATTGCAGACTTTTACAATACCTACGGAGGAAAATCAGAGTCTTCCGATGCTAGTAGTGGATATAATGAGGCAGAGGCCTACCTCGAAAGTATATTATCATTAGCCACTACCGGAATTGAAAGTGAACGTGTCGTCGAATTATATAATGGTTCACAACGTACATATATTGATGCATATAAACGTATATTATCCGTAATACAAAGTGTAGGTGCTGTACTTGAGGAGGTCGAGGAGGGTAGTACAACAACATTTTCATCGTTATCAAGAACAAGAAGACGGATAGCCAAAAAGTTAATCGATCAAGATTTTTGTTTATCAATGTTGGATAAAATTGCATTAGCGAATGAAAGGACGAACAAACTATTCAGTAAGAGTAGTGATGATGATGCCAGCAGTAGACACATCAGCAGCTGTAGTAGTAGTAATGTGAATCAATTTGCCATTCCCTATGATGCCGCTGCTCGGTTGGAATATGATACAAATTACAAAAGCAACAACAAAAATAGCCCATTTACTACCATAATGTCGTTTGAAGAGTTTAAAGTCATGTATGAAGCACAGACTGTGGCGATGGTAATGGCGAAGAAGAAATTAAGAGATGAGAGTAGTGAGAATTTGAGCAGTATCAACGATGTCTTGAAAATGAATTTAAGTGTCAGCAATGTCTTGAAAATGGACACAAACGAGGTGTCAATCATCGATAATACATTTGCTGCAAAGAAAAAAGGAAAGCGTTGGTTCAAGTTTTGGTCAAGGGGTAAACAGTCCTCTGCAGGACAAACAATGAACATCAATACAAATGTGGAGCTAAATAACGATGTCAATGATATTGTCAAACCCTCCTCACAGTCAGGTCCTGAAATAATGTCAATCAATCCCGATGACCTAGGAGGGGTACTGTTAAGTGCCGAAGAACCCACCATGACACGTCAACTTAATGTATTAACTAACATCTGTCATCGTACAATGATATTTGGTGGTGATCAGGAGGTACTATTACTGGCAGAAACATTAGATGCTGACAAGCCAGCATTTATCCAACGCTGGTATAAGACGACGGATCGTGACACTACTAGCACCATCATGGATATTGAAACACGTCCTGGTGTACAATATCTAAATTCATTAATACAACTACTACGTGATTGCTACACACAGGGTGCAGTTAATGATGTCACACCCACACATCCAATGACAACTGGGTATCAAAATGCCTACGGTCGACTAATAGCATCACTTATTGAGCTTGGGAGTGGATATATACGTCCACCCATATCCTCATTATCACCACTGAGTGCTGCGACCGAAAAGTATCTAACATCCACGGCTCGGCCGAAGAGTGCACGTGAAGAGTTGGGGCGGCTGGCCAATTTCGAGAAGGCAATACGTAAGAATAGCGAAAGCCCATACCCAAACGAGTAAGTGTTACACACTCTTGTATATATTTGTTCCTTGTTGTTCCAAATCAACACAATATGGTGGTTTGTTTATGAAGAAAGATAAACTGTTATCCCTGTCTGAAATTTCTCCGAGAGAACAATATGATTGAGTAACATTGCCCAAAGTAACTTTTCATTATCGGCGTGCTGAAACACAACCACTGTGATTATCTGATGGAGGACTTCGTACCTGACTTGTTTTTGTGTGCGTGTGGTATTTCTAACTACTTGCATCTCATTTTTTTTCTCCTCCTCTTACTCAGCCTTGTGGGCATATGGGATGTTCAGGATGTTGTCGGAACACAAACAATCGGCAGTACTGAAGTTATTTTCAAACCACAGGGTGAATTATATGTCAAACCACCCATGCAGGGACTACGATGGAGACTCGATCCTGGACCGACACATCTTGATACATGTACATTTCAGGTATTAAGCGATGACGGAGCAGTATTACAGTACACAGGTTTTGTTGATCGTGGATCAAGAGTTGAGGCACAAATATCAAAACGATCAGTAACGATGCGTGGTGGTATAAGCTTTATCATACGAGATGCCGAGGGGACTAAGGGTTATTGGGATGATGTAGTACCGTTAAACTATCGCAGTGGAACGACGAAATTTATAATGAGTCGTATTATGTTAAACAGCGACAGTAACGGTGAAGGCAATACATTAGGGTTAGACTATGCCACAGCGTCAACTGCGGGGCTGCTACAGTATGCTCTAAAATGTCCACCCGTACAAGAAGGTGAACGTCAAATATTATATGGATCACATGGACCAATACTGGTTACACGTGTCGCAGGGTCGTATTATGCAATTGATGCTACCTGTCCACATTTAAACTTACCAATGAAGAAGGGTAAAATTACTATTGATGAAAATGGTAAGCCTATATTAACTTGCAGTTTTCATAATTCATGCTTTGAAATGGAAACTGGGAAATGTACAAAATGGGTAACTGGTGCATTAAGTATTGAGAATGAGGTTATTTCTGACATTATGGGTAGTCTTGGGAATGAGAAGAAAGATATTACTGCATATTATGTACTCGAAGAGGAAGATGGTACGTTGACTGTTAATTCTGATTCACTACGAATATAGCACTAGATATCGCATCCTATGATACCTTGTCAATTCTAATATAATTAACAGCTTTTTGATTTTAGAGGTGGGACAGGAATGTATTATTTACGAATAGTTGATCCACTCCACTTTCGATGACGATGCGCCTTCTTCAGTGCCAGATTCTGTTTTCTTCTTCTCCATTCTTCTCTTACCGAACATTGGTCCCTTCTTCTTCATCTCATCCAACTGCTTATATGGAACCTCAATGGCCATTCCTGGGGGGATGGTATTTAAATCATAATCACCATACGAGATTCGTATCAACCGTGTGACATCCAATCCCATTGACTCGAGTATACGACGTAATTGTCGATTCTTCCCCTCGGTACAAGTTATACGTAGCCATGTATTCGTCCCACGACCGCCGCTATCACCTCTACCTCTACTACTACTGTTAAGATTCTTCCTTTCAATTGCTACTTTAATCCCTTTGTATCGCATAAGTCGACCAGTTTGTACCACTTCACCGCCCAGTTTGTCAATACCACTCTTTCTACTACCACCACTACCACTCTTCCCACCTTTCAAACTAGTATCATTAGTGGCAGTATACGTAGGAGCATCATCACCAACACGCACTGTCACACCATTACGCATTGCACGTAATTTCCCCTCGGTTAATCGTCCATGTACACGTGCTCTATATGTCCTATGGAATAAATTAGACGGTAATTCTAATTCACGTGCATATCGTCCATCATTCGTTATTATGATTAATCCCTCCGTCATCATATCTAATCGTCCAACTGGTTTTAAATGTATCGGTTGAGATTGCGATTGCTTGTTACTTTTTGTATTGAAACTTTTACCCACACCTCCACGTGACAAGCGTTCTAGCAATGATGGTCGTCCTACTGGATCATCTTCGGTAACTAATTCGCCACTTAATTTGTTGGCTAGCCATATACGTATATTAGGTTGTTCACTTTCCACAACAGCATTGCGTATTGCCGACGTTGCTGTTATTGCTCTTTCGCCAGCATTAGTAGCAGTCGTCGTCGTCGTTGTTGTTGTCATGAGTTCTGGAGATACAACCCCTCGTCGCGATAGCTCCTCCTTATGAATCAATTGTATCGTATTATCGATCCCAGTTATCAATTTGCCATCGACTTTGATCGCGTGCGTGTTATTGGTGTAATCGTCGGCGCTGTGCCGCACTTCCAACGATGGCAATGTCACGACCTTGCCGAACAACGTCACGCGTTCGGTAAGGACCATCCGTTCGGCCTGTCGTCGCGACAGTCCCAAATGTCTCGACAGGAGTGCCGAAAGACGCACTCCGCCTCCTCCGCTGCTGCCGCCCGCGTCGTCCGTGGACGTTACTCTCTTCTTGTTCTCGCGAATCATTGCCATTTCTGCCGTGGTTATTGCTTTGGCGTTCCCGGCGGACCGACGACGTTCGACGATGGCTGGCGTTGTGGATACCGATGATACTGATCGAAGGAGTACGAACGAATTAGTATAGCGAGCGAGCGTTGCTGGTGGAGGAGTAGTAACAACCGAAGGAAGGATCCTCCTCCGCGCCGCCACCATGACGTTCATCACTAAGAGGAGTTTTGTTGCTCGGTGGCGCGGGAAGTGAATGCCTGTCGGTGTCGTGTTTTAGTACATCGCAGATGTTGAAGCATGTTTCATGCCCCATCTCCGGCTCCGTCATCTAAATAATCAGAGTTAATAGTGGAATAAGTTAGGAGTAATATGACATCAAGCTGCTGTGCCGAGTGCGGCGAGGAGGGGGGAGGCGTCAGCCTCAAGTTGTGTAAGTCGTGTATGCTCGTCAAGTATTGCAACGCCATTGTCAAAGGAATCATTGGCCATCGCACAAAATAGAGTGCAAACGACGTGCTGCCGAACTATGCAACGTGGCGCTATTCAAGGACCCACCGCCTAAGGAGGAATGTCCGATATGCTTCCTACCAATTCCTGTAGAATTTGTTTCGTGTGTCTCACTTCCAGACGCGACTACATTGTCAGTACCAATTTACGACTTTGCAAATGAACATGTTGAGCTGGCAGCAGAGGATTCCGAAGTATATTATCCATGTTGTGGAAAGACCATTTGTCAAGGGTGCGTTTACTCCTCCTCCCGCAAGTCTGGAAATCATGACAAGTGTCCATTTTGCAATTCCTACCAAGGAAGGAACACAACAGAGGAAGAGGATGGTGAAGCTACAATGAAGCGGGTGGAGGCAAATGATGCTGGTGCAATTTTTATGCTAGGTAATTACTATTTAGATGGAATGGGAGGTTTGCAGCAGGATCACACGAAGGGAGTGGAATTGCTTGCTAGGGCAGTAGATCTTGGTTATAGTAAGGGGAGTTATAATCTGGCCACCGTTTATTATCAGGGGGGCGATTTGAAGATGGCCAAGTTCCACTACGAGGCCGCGGCTATGGCAGGGCATGAAGTATCACGATACAACCTTGGTTGCTTTGATGCAGATTCCAACAATGTGGAGCGAGCTATTAAGCATTGGATGATTGCCGCATCAGCTGGGCAGTTTAAAGCCATGCATACCTTGACAAAATTGTTTGAAGAAGGTGTTGTTAGTAGAGAGTCAATTGACTCGACTTTGAAAGCTTACAATAATTCTTGCGCCGAAGTAAGAAGTGAAGCAAGAGATGCTTGCATCGGACTCAAGCATTGACAGAAATTAAACTATGAATAACACCTATCTTTGACAACAACATTTTTGATGTTTCAGTAAATCGCGTATTTATGTAGCGTACAAACTACGCCGCGCAATTAATGAGACGATGGACTTTGCTGTTGTCTTTGGCGACATCGTACCAATCCCACAGGATGATGGTCCAGAACCAGTCTGCAGTATTGCATACTCTGCAGAATTTATCGCAGCTCATGATATATTGCGTGCATTATTGAAGGCCGATGAACGAAGTGAACGTGCATTGAAATTGACAACTGTTTGTCTCAAGTTGAATCCAGCGAATTATACCGTTTGGCATTATCGACGACGATGTCTCATTGCATTGTCTAACAACAGCCAACAACATGCGACTCCCTCTATCGATACCGAACGTATTGAAATGGATTTGGATTTTACGGATAAGCTTGGGGGGACCAAGTAAGTAGGTGTCATGAGAATAAAATCGTTTCACGCTCTTCCATGAACTACTTTCCACCCCACATTTTCTAACTATTTTCTTATCCCCCCCCCACCCAACAAAATATATATATTCTCTTACAGTCCCAAGAATTATCAGCTATGGTATCATCGTCGTGCTCTGTTAGAATTTCAATTCGACAAAAAAGGAGAAGGTGATAACGACGAACTACTTCTTGATGTAGCAAATAAAGAATTGGGGTACGTTGATAAGATATTAAATGATGATTCTAAAAACTATCATGCATGGTCACATCGTCAATGGATTATTAAAACAGTAAACGCTCCTAAGCTATGGGTAGATGAAATTGAATATTCGCATACACAAATTATTTCTGACGTGAGGAATAATTCGGCATGGAATCAACGATGGTTTGCAGTACACGAGGGGAAAAACACGACAGTAATGCCGAATAATCATCAACAGATACTCTCATTTGACAAAGCAAAAGACGAAGCTAGCTATGCACTTAGTGGTGCCAATGCTGATATATATAATGAAAGTCCATGGAGATATTTAATTGGTATATTAATGGAACAATTGCGTTATGCGAATAGTAATGGAGTCGGGGATGCAAATACTATTACCATGGTGACATGTCTCATCAAAGAGAACATTGATAAGATACGAGATATGAAAAAATCATGGGACGATCAACCCCCGACTGATGAGCATCCGACATGTCCTTCAGTCTGTTTAATTGCTGCATTGGTTGACTTACTTGAATTATGTACCAACGACGAAGCATTATTAAAAGAAGCCAAATCACTAGTGGGAATATTGATTGTTGAGGACCCAATACGACGCAAATATTGGCGAAAGAGGGAGATTTACATTTCAAAATTGCTTTTTCGTGTATCATCTGTTGATGGAGTAGAAAAAATCGGATTTTGATGCAATTTTCATAACAAGTTTATGTGCAAATTATTTGCTATTATTGGTAGCTCTGATTAATAATATTTGCGAACTCTCTCTTTCTCTTAGGCATTGTTCGATAAATGTTATCGAATCCCTTCATCAACCTAAAACTATCGTATCATCAGACACGTAGAATAGAATCATGGTTTAATTATTCCACCAATGCTCTACCTACCTCCCTCTTGCACTTGTGATCGAGAACAACAGTGCACCGACCAACGCCGTAATCATCCCACCCAAATTCAAATTAGAGAATTTAGCACCACCAAACATGGCCTTGCCGGCAACTATGATGAGTAATCGTCGTAATGCATCACACGTGCCGTAGGTTATGGGTTCTACCATACTAACAAACGAGAATGATAATACATATTCCATATGATATGCTAGTACTGCCACGAATGTTAACCAATATGGTGGATGTTGTTGTTGTTGTGAAGTAAAATTTTCTGCTCGTGACGCAGCAGCAATAGCATTATTTGTATCCTTCTTGCTGCCCTCCTTTTCCTCCTTGTGATGAGATTGGTGCAGAGCAGCAACGTCAGTTCTCTTCGTCGTCGTCGTCGTACTCGGCGATACTACTCCAGCTCCATG
>Ga0247833_1005871_pt1 | contig 13974 bp, 10 predicted proteins | sample LaCruzMarch2015__7_FD_187117 | JGI IMG/M metagenome (GOLD analysis project Ga0247833, IMG submission 187117) | Freshwater microbial communities from meromictic Lake La Cruz, Castile-La Mancha, Spain - LaCruzMarch2015_8m | ecosystem: Environmental > Aquatic > Freshwater > Lake | place: Spain...
TGGAGACAGCGTTGATTGCAGAAAAAACGGGGTGAGCGTTGCGACGCTTGCGTAGGGTGCGAAAAACGGATCATCGATCAGGGCGCGGTAGGATTCCGGGGTCAGGATCGAGCGGGCTTGGGTGAAGTGCCGACTGGCGGCGACCACGTCATTTTCTGACAACGCCATGGCGGCCTCAACGATGGCACCGTGACCGGCACCATTCGCGGGAGAAACCTGTTTGCGCAGCAGGAGTTCATTGCGGACGTCCGCGATCCGGCCTGCTTGAATCTTGACGAGCATCGTTTTTGTGATCACCACGGCGTCCACCGGCTCGAGCCGCTGCATTTGCTCGAGGGTCTTCAATGCGTTTTCATACTGACCCAGCCGCTGCTGGGTGATGCAGAGGTTCATGAGGAAGCGAAAGTTCTGGGGCTCGGACTCCACGGCTTTCCCAAACGCCACGATCGCCTCGTCATGCCGCGATTGGAGCCCCTGGAGGACGCCGAGCAGATTCCAGACACTGGGGGTCGGATTTTCGTCAGGACCTGTGATTTCGATCACGGCCTGTTCGGCCCCTGCGATCTCCCCGCGGTTCATCAATTCGATCGCTTCCGCATAGACGCGGTCCGCCCGTTCGGTCTGCGGGTTGACCGGGAGGGGCGTGGGGGTCGACGTCGCGGGGGAACTTTGCACGCTCGCGGCCTTCGCAGGAGCATCTGCGGGAGGCTCGTTCTTCCGTTTGTCTGCGATTACCATTGCGGCGATCCCCCCGATGAGAATCAACACGATGAAGGGAACCGCCAGAATGAGCCGACGCTCTGCAGAATACCGGGGGTCAGCCAGCCAGTCTTGCAATCCCATGGGTTAGAATCTCCGCAATCGCGGCGTCCGACGCAAGCGCGCGAAATCGGCGACCGGATCGGCACTCGAGGAAGATTGGAACGCCTATCGGCAAATTCGCCAACTCCCTTGCAACGACAACCGCCCTGTACTATAAGCCTCCGCACACCATCACCATATGAGCCTCTCCATCGGTACCCCTGCCCCATCCTTCACGCTCTCCACGAAAACCGCTGACGGACCCAAACAGATTTCCCTGGCCGACCACGCCGGCAAGGAGAACGTCGTGCTGTTGTTCTTTCCGATGGCATTCACCGGCGTGTGCACCACGGAGTTTTGCGAGCTCTCGCAGGGCTTATCCGCTTATGCGTCTCTGAACGCGGCGGTTTACGGAATCAGTGGGGACAATCCCTTCGCGCAGGAAGCCTGGGCGACGAAGGAAAACATCACGGTTCCTTTGCTCAGCGATTACGATCATTCGGTTGCTGCGGCCTACGGCGTGGCGTACGACAGTTTCCTCCCGCAGATCGGACTCGGCATGGCCGGCGTCCCGAAGCGCTCCGCTTTCGTCGTCGATAAGGCAGGGGTCATCCAATACGCGGAGAGCCATGATGATCCGAAAGTGCTCCCCGATTTCGACGCGATCAAGGCAACGCTCGCCTCGCTCTGAGGTTCCGCCGTTGTCAGCACGCCTCCGTGCTGTTATGATGCGAATTCCCCTCGCTCCGGGATCGATTCCTGAAGCGTTGGAAGCTCTCCTATTCAAAAAATCATGCGTACCTGCGAGTTTGATTCCCTGAAGCAGTTTGACCTCGGCGATGGCCGCACGGGGTGGCTTTATTCCCTCCCCGCACTCGAAGCGCAAGGCCTTGGGCCGATTTCGCGCCTGCCGGTGAGCATCCGCATCGTTCTGGAGTCCATCCTGCGCAACAACGACGGACGTAAGGTATCGCGCGGAGATGTGGAAACGTTGGCCCGTTGGAACGCGAAGTCTCCTGCCACGGAGGAGATCCCTTTTGTTGTGGCCCGCATCGTTTTGCAGGATTTCACCGGCGTGCCCCTGCTGGTGGACTTGGCGGCCATGCGCACCGCCGTGGCTGCGGCGGGGCGCGACGCCGGAATCATCGAACCGCTTGTTCCGGTTGATCTGGTCGTCGATCACTCGGTTCAGGTCGACTTTTTTGGGAGCGCGGATGCCCTTCGCCTGAATCTCGAGATGGAGTTCAAGCGCAATCGGGAGCGGTACGAATTCCTAAAGTGGGGCCAGCAGGCATTTGAAACCTTCGGCGTGGTGCCTCCGGGAATCGGGATCGTTCACCAGGTGAACCTCGAGTACCTCGCCAAAGGCGTGCTGCATGCTCCGTTCAACGGAGCGGAACTCTACTACCCCGACACGCTCGTTGGCACGGACTCGCACACCACCATGATCAACGGCCTCGGAGTCGTCGGCTGGGGCGTCGGCGGCATTGAAGCGGAGGCCGGCATGCTGGGGCAACCCGTGTACTTCCTGACGCCGGAAGTGGTCGGGGTTCATCTTACCGGATCGCTCGGAGAAGGGGTGACTGCCACGGACCTCGCGCTGCACGTGACGCAAATGCTCCGCGCTCAGAAAGTGGTTGGAAAGTTCGTTGAATTTTACGGCGAAGGCGCGGCGGGGCTTCCTCTGCCGGATCGCGCAACCATTGCCAACATGGCACCAGAGTATGGCGCGACGATGGGCTTCTTTCCAGTGGACGGGGAATCGGTCGCCTACCTGCGCTCGACGGGCCGCACGGAGGCCCAGTGCGCGGCATTCGAGAGCTACTTCAAGGCACAGGGGCTCTTCGGGATGCCGCGGGCAGGAGACATCGATTACTCCGTGGACCTCTCCCTCGATCTCGCAACGGTGCAACCGGGCGTCGCAGGGCCCAAACGACCCCAGGATCGGATCAATCTGAGCGAACTGGGCTTCGCCTTTGACCATCTTCTCAATCTTCCCGTCGCCGAGGGCGGATACGGCAAAACGCCGGAGACTCGCTCGGTCTCCGCAGCCATCGTGCTGAAGGACGGCAACGGTGAAATGACGTCGCAGGAATCCGAGATGGCGGCCGAGCATCCGACCCCGGACCCCCTCGACGAGATGCCATCCTCTCCTTTCGGAGAAACCCCCACGCACATCAGCAACGGAAGCGTGCTGATTGCGGCGATCACCAGTTGCACCAATACCAGCAACCCCAGCGTCATGCTCGGAGCCGGCCTGCTCGCCAAGAGAGCGGTCGAGCGCGGCTTGAGGGTCAACCCGACGGTGAAAACTTCGCTCGCGCCCGGTTCGCGAGTGGTCAAGGACTACCTGGAAAAGACGGGGCTCCAACCCTTCCTCGACACGCTGGGCTTTCAGATCGTTGGCTACGGATGCACGACGTGCATCGGCAACTCCGGCCCGCTTGCTCCGGAGATTGAGCACGCCATCCAGGAACACGACCTCGTGGCAGCGTCCGTTCTGTCCGGCAACCGGAACTTCGAAGCACGTGTCCACCAAAACATCCGGGCAAATTTTCTCATGTCGCCCCCGCTCGTCGTCGCGTTCGCCCTTGCGGGCCGGGTCGACATCGATCTGACTCGTGAGCCGCTCGGCTCGGATTCTTCCGGAAATTTGGTCTATCTGCGGGACCTCTGGCCCTCGATGGTGGAAATTCGGGATGCGATGCAGTCCGCGCTGCGTCCGGAGGTGTTCCGTCAGCTTTACAGCGATTTCGCCGAGCAAAATCCCAAGTGGAACGAAATCCCGTCGACCGTGGGCGAAGTTTACGCGTGGAACGAGGAGAGCACGTACATCCAACACCCGCCCTTTTTCGAGGGCTTTTCCATGGAAGTTCGGCCGATCGGCGAAATTGTGGGAGCCAGGCCGTTGGGCATCTTTGGAGATTCCGTCACCACGGATCACATCTCGCCCGCCGGGGCGATCAAGGCCAGTTCACCCGCCGGCCGTTATCTGCAGGAGCGGGGCATTGCACCCGAAGATTTCAACAGCTACGGCAGCCGACGCGGCAATGACCGCGTGATGACACGGGGCACCTTCGCGAACGTGCGGATCAAGAATCTCATGGTACCCGGTGTGGAAGGCGGGGTGACCATCCACCAACCCACCGGCGAGCAACTCAGCATTTATGATGCGTCCGCGCGCTACATCCAGGCGGGCATTCCGCTCGTGATTATCGCCGGTCAGGAGTACGGGACGGGCTCGAGTCGCGACTGGGCGGCCAAGGGGACACGTCTCCTCGGAGTCCGGGCCGTCGTCGCGGCCAGCTACGAGCGCATTCACCGGTCCAATTTGGTCGGCATGGGCGTCCTTCCTCTGCAGTTCCTCGAAGGAACCAGCGCGCAAAGCCTTGGATTGGACGGTTCGGAAATATTTGATGTTGTTGGACTTAACGACAACATTCTTCCCAGACAGGAACTCGGGCTTCGCATTCATCGTGCAGATGGGAGCGTGACGGATGTTCAGGTTCGTCTGCGGATTGATACGCCGATTGAGGTGGATTACTACCGCAATGGGGGCATTCTGCCCTTTGTATTGCGCGAACTGCTGAGGGCGTAAGCGAACGGCGCGCCGTGCTTTCCAGCCGCGCCATTCTGATTCGAAAAATTCGGTTTTCCGACTCCAGCCTCATTCTCACGTGGCTGGGGGAAAACACCGGGCTTTTGCGCACGATGGCGCGGGGGGTCAGGAAGGGAACGTCGAAGCTCATCGCAGGAGCAGATTTGTTTGCGGAGGCGGAGATCACCGTCGCGCCCTCCCCGCGCTCGGAATTGCACCAATTGCGGGAATGCAAGCTGATCGATTCACACGAACGTGCTCGCCGGACTTATGCGGGCCTGCTCGTTTGCTCCTACTTTGCGGAGTTGATGGAACTCACGGTCGAGCCATCCGCGAGCGCGCCCGAGTACTTTGACTTGTTCCACCGCGCGCTGGTGCACTTGGATAGCCGCGACCCATCGGAGCGCGCGGTGGAGCATTTTGAGGTTTCCCTGTGCGGGTTGTTGGGCCACGCGGTACCGCGCCCGGGCAACGCCGCCGATATTCTCATGTCACATGCGGGCAGGGCCCCTCGATTACGAGACCGAACGATTGCAGCGTTGCGCATGCCGTCGGAACCGACCACACTACCGGCTGGTGAGGAAAGCCCAGGCGATGATCTCCCAAAATACGAGCGATCTTTGGACGACGCTGTGCGCGGACCTGCAGGGCCAGCGTGCCCGGAGCGCGGAACACCACCTGCACCAAGAGGCGGCTGAGGCATTTGTCGAAGCCGCCCGGAGCGCGTTCTCCCGCAACAGCAAGCGGCTCGTGGACGCGATCGAGATCGCCGGAGACGTTCACCAATCCGCGAACGGGCTCGGCCGCGCGAAAGAAAGCTTTGCCGAGGCGCTCAAATTGGCAACGGACGCACAACTTTTTGCGGTTGCCGCACGGCTGGAAATGAAAATCGGCCTACTCGACGAGGCCGTAGGGAAATCCGAGGAAGCGATCCGCCATTACAAGAACGCCCTGGACTGCTGCAAAACGGCCCACGACCGCTCTGCCATCCCAACGATTCTCAACAACCTCGGCGGCATTGAAAGGCGCCTGCGTAGACCCGAGCGGGCCGAAACCTATTACCTCGAAGCGGTGGAGGAGGCTCGCCAGATCCACGGGAACGACCACCCGGAGGTTGCCGTGATGTTGAACAACCTCGGAGTCGCCTTTACGGAAGCCGGAGCGTTCGACAAGGCGGAAGACGTTCACCTGCGCGCCCTGGGCATGCGGGAACGTAGTCTCGGAGCCAACCACCCCGATGTGGCCCGCTCCATGCACAACCTGGCAGTCGTCTACCAAATGCGCGGGGACGTGGCGAGGGCTCGATCCTTCTACGAGGGAGCGATCGCGCTTCTGCAAAAGTACCTGCCACCCGAAGAGCCCGAACTCCAAACGATCGTCGAAAACTTCCGGAGTCTCGGCACGTAGCCCGTCTTCTCAACCAGCGTTAGAAATTGGTGACTTCTAGGGTTCAAGCGCCCCCGAAACTACATAAAGACAACCGTAGGGTCCCAAAATCCACTCCGCGATTTTTCACCGAAGATTTTCGCCGATGCTCGCAGATTTCATGAAAAAGGACCCACAAACCTACGCCGTGCTCGAGGCCGCGATGGAAGCGCTTCGTTTTGACCCAGGAGAAAATCTGCGCAAATCCTGTTAATCTGCGGTTACCCAACCCAACCCCCGAACCACGCTTGACCCATTCGTAGTGAAGCCCCGTGGGCCATGGCGCGGACCATCGTCGACTCGCATCCGCCGGCTTCAGATCAATTCCACCCCGAGGGCCGCGGCAATCGTCAGCAACGCGTTGCCCTCAAATCGGTTGTTCACGAAAACGTACGACGGCGCCCGCATCTCCCGTTGTGACAGTTCCCGGATCGCAGCGCAGCCGACCGGATCCGGGTCGCGGATCTCCACGTATGGCGAGAAGGCATCGACCGCTTCCTGGTACTTCCGCCCGCGACGCAGCAGGAAGCGGGCAGCGAAAAAATCTGCGGTAAAGCTTCCCGGCATCGCCATCTGCTCAGGAATCGTCGGCATGTCCGTCCAGGCATTGAAGACATGCGCCACGCCGTGACGCCTCAGCATCGCGAAGTACTCGGGCTGAAGAAACGAGGCATTGCGGATTTCAACCCCGAATTGCCAACCCGACGGAAGCCCCGCGAGAAATCCGTCAAGCGCTTCGACAAAGTCGCGACCCCTCGCGAAATCGCCGGGGTGGAATCGGGAGAATTCGAACATGATGACCCCGACGTTGCTCCGGTGGGGCTCCATCGGGCCCAGAAAGGCTTCGGTAAAAAGCGGGGCGTTCAGAAAGTTCTCATTCACACAGCCAGCGCGGTCTCCGTGTCGGGGCTGTTTGGGAAAACGTCGAATGGTCACCTCATCGGTTGCCTTGAACGAAAAACGAAATTCGGCCGGAACCTGCGCCACGAGTTTTGAGAGGTAGCCGGGATCCGGAAACCGGTAGTATCCGGCATCGACGCACACCGTACGGAAAACGAGGGCGTACTCCTCCAGGCATCCAGCCTCAAACCGGTTGCGGGCCAGCTTTCCCCTGTAAAGATACTTCGAGGGTTCGTAGAGCTGCCCAAGCCAGCCCTCGTACTTCCAGGAAGATGTTCCCAGAAGAACATTCCGCCGCGCGCACTCCCCCAAGCGCCTCACGAAATCACTGTCCGCCGCGATCATTCTTCGTGAGTTTGTCAAGTTTCGATGGAATCCGCGACAAAACGGTTTAAATAAAGAGAGGGAGTCTTTTTCGCCTCACCCATCCACCACGGCGTCGAATTCGATTCCCTACCGGAGAAAGCCGAATGCGCATCCTCACTGCCGCCCAAGTTCAGCAAGCTCTCACTGACCCCTCACGACCCCTTCTCATCCACGTGTTGCCTGAAGAACATTACGTCGCGAGACGGATTCCGGGTGCGGTGAATCTTTGCGCTTACGATCCGTCATTTGTTCAGAAGGTGAAATCACTGGTGGGCAACCTGGCGACGCCGATCATTGTGTATGGGGAAGGAAAACCCTCGCTCGATTCGGATGAGGCCGCACGCCAGCTTTCCGCCGCCGGGTTTACCAATGTGTCCGATTTCCGCGGCGGACTCCGCGCTTGGTCAGCCGGTGGCTATCCCATCTTCGGTGACGGTCCCGTCCCCGCCGCGGCCGCCGCGAATGGCTCGTATCAACTCGACACCCAGCAAAGCGTGATCCGTTGGACCGGGCTGAATCTCCTCGACCATCACAGCGGCTATCTCAAGTTTTCCAAAGGGCAGCTGCGATTTTCCGAAGGCGAGCTGATAGACGGCATGCTCACGATCGACATGAACTCGATCGAATGCGCCGACGTGGAGGACGCGAAAATGAACGCGATGATGATCACCCAATTGCGTCACCGCGACATGTTCAACATTGATGAACACCCGACCGCGTTGTTGTCCATTCACCATGCGGAGCACCGGGAAGCCGGACCTGATTCACCGAACGCGGAAGTTTTCAGCGTCCTTCGCCTGCGTGGACGGGAAAACGACATCGCGTTTCCCGCGATCATCTCCACAGCCAACCCGGAGCATGTCACCGCGCAGGGAACGATCGAATTCGATCGAACCAAGTTCGGCAGTACCTTTCACCCCGGCCGCCTCTTCGCGTTCCTCGGAAAGCGCGTCGTGAACGACATGGTCCGGATGCACCTTAAAATCCACGCGGTTCGTTCGGCGGACTGAGCGTTGTAGCGTCTGGCGCAGCGTCCGTCGTGGCTCTCGTTGGGAAATTATTCAACGGGCGGGCCGTGTGATGATCACCCAACGCCCGATTTCAGCCCGCACCAAGGTGCTCGGCAAAAAACCTCAAGAGGAGCGAATGGCAGACCCGGGCGAGCGCCGGGTTGTAACGCGGGCCCTCGTCCCGCAAAAAGGCGTGCGCTGCATTAAACTCGTGCCACTCGAAGGTCAGATCGAGTTCCCGGAAGCGATCGTAGATGGCTCGCCGCCCGGCCTCCGGCACATGCGGATCCTGACGCCCGAAAAGGAGCAGAAACGGCGAACCCGCCTCGCCCAGGCGCTGCAGGGTGTCATCGCTCTTTCCCAAACCGAGCGTGGACGAATGGAGATCGGTGGGATAAAAAGCACCGGTCGCACGGACCAACGGCTCCAACGCTGCACGGATCGCGAGATGTCCGCCCAGACAAACACCGTAGGAACCCACCTTCCCCGTGCTTCGCGGGTGCGATGCCAGAAAACTCACCACCACCGCAGCGTCTTCGTCCGTCGAGGCAATTTCCTTCGTGTACTTGAGGGCATTCCCCCGCTCCGACCCCGCCTCGTCGTAAGCGAGCACCGTTCCGGGCGGTTCGAATTCGTGGTACACCTCCGGAACTGCGACGAGATACCCCTCGCCGCTCAACGCCGCCGCCATGCGACGAATCGGTTCGGTCATCTGGAAAATCTCCGAATAGAACACGACCGCCGGGAAGCGGCCGCCGCCCTCCGGCAAGAAAAGATAGACCCGCATCGCACCGCGCGACGTCGGCAAATCAACGGACTCCATGGTAAGTTTCATCGCGAATCCACCGTCCCTGTTTCTTGTGGCGACGTCGAATCCAAAGTCAGGGACCATCCGGTGAATCCCTCAGGGAAGACGTTCTCATTTGACGGCTCCAACTCCCGGGAGAAAGTGAAGGCATGGATCACGCCCCACGCTCACGACGCGCCTTTTTGAAACACCTCGGTCTCGCAGGGGCCGGGCTCCTCGTCGCCAGCGGCCTCCCCGGCACGGCACAGGGAAACCCCACGCCGTCGCAAGCATCCTCCGGCACTCCCGTTCCGCGTCGTAAATTTGGGCGGAACGACGTGATGGTGTCTTCGCTATGCCTTGGCGGCCATACCCTGCGGGTGGCAAGCGACGACGAGGCGCAAAAGATCGTCAATGCCGCACTCGATGCAGGCGTCAACTTTTTCGACAATTCCTGGGACTACCACAACGGCGCTTCGGAAGACCTCATGGGTCGGTGCATCAAGGGCCGCCGTGACGAGATCTTTTTGATGACGAAGGTCTGCACTCACGACAAAGGGGGTCGCGCGGAGGCGATGACCATGCTTGAAGAATCCCTCCGCAGGTTGGGAACGAACCACATCGACCTCTGGCAGGTGCACGCATTGTCCACGATGCAGCAGGTCGAGCGGGCCTTCGCCCCGGGCGGCGTGATCGAGGCACTCGACGAGGCTCGCAAACAGGGAAAGGTCCGTTTCGTGGGCTTCACGGGTCACACCGATCCCGACGTCCACCTGGCCATGCTCTCCCATGGCTATCCGTTCGATGCATGCCAGCTACCGATTTCTCCCATCGAGGCGAACTCCGATGCGTTCGTCCGTCGAGTCCTCCCCGAGCTCCTGAAACAAAAAATTGCCCCGCTCGCGATGAAAACCCTGGGCGGGAATGCAAATCCCGTTCGCGATGGCGTTTTCTCCGTTGAGGAGGGACTGCGTTACGCCCTGTCGCAACCTGTGGCCACCGTGGTGAGCGGCATCCAGTCGGTCGACCAACTCCGCCAAAACGCCGCGATTGCCGCGTCGTTTTCCCCGATGACCGCGGGAGAAATGACCGCGCTCGAGCAGCGCTGCGTCGCCGCCACGGCATCGAACAAGTATCAAGCGTACCGCAAGTGGATGTCGTAACGCACGGCATCGACAGACTTCCGGACTTGTACGCGGGAGGCGGGATCTCTTGACTACGCTCCCAACCGCCCTCGCCACGGATGCAACTCGCCCTCATTGATGCCATCGGCCCTTTCTTCAAGGGTTACGACAAACGGCGCATCAACTGGTCGAAGATCCCCTTTACCCATCTCGCCACTCAGGGCGAGGCGCGCTCGTCTCAATGGAAGGCGATCCGCAAGGAAATGGAAATCTTTGCCGACCGCGTATCCGCCCTGGGGTACAACGCGGTCTCGCTCGATGATGTGGCGCATTTATCGGATCACCCCTGGCTCGAACCCGAAATCCGGGAGCGCAACGCGGTGTTCCGTGAGGAATTCCGGATTCTATTCGAACTCCTTCGAATCCGCGGCATCCGCGTTTACCTGACCGCAGACTTCCTCACGACCTCCGCGGCCGTCGATTTGCATCTGGCCGACTCCCTCCCACGCGCCACGGAGTGGTTCGCGGAACTCGTTGCGCAGTGCCTTGACGAGTTCCCGGAGATCGAGGGCATCATTCTAAGAATCGGGGAAAGCGATGGGATCGACGTCGAAGATCCGCTTCGCAGTCGGTTGTTCCTGCGAACAGCCCGGGAAGTGAACCGAACCCTCCGTGCGCTGCTCCCGGTTTTTGAAAAACGAGGGCGCCGACTGATTTTTCGCACATGGACGGTGGGCGCGCACCTTATCGGCGACCTCATCTGGCATCGGGGTCGGCTGGCGTCCGCCCTGCGCGGGATCGATTCGGCCTTTCTCATCGTTTCGATGAAATACGGAGAAAGCGATTTTTTCCGTTACCTGTCGCTCAACCGGCATTTCTTCCGGGTATCCCTTCCAAAGATCATCGAGATTCAAGCGCGGCGCGAGTACGAGGGCGCGGGAGAGTATCCGTCGTTCATCGGTTGGGACTGCGAGCACTACTCGCGGGAATTGGCGGGAGCGCATAACGTCGTCGGGTTCTCGATTTGGTGTCAGACCGGCGGCTGGCATGCCTTTCGACGCCGTGCGTTTCTTGAGCCCCTGGGCGTGTGGATTGAGCTCAACGCCGCGGTGGCGGCGAAAATCTTCCTCGACCGCGCGACCGTTGAGGAAGCCGTCGCCTCGTTTTTTGGGAAAGAGGACGCGCCCGCCGCGTTGGAACTCCTTCGACTCACGGAGGTGGTCATTCGGGATCTCCTCTACATTGAGGAGTTTGCCCGTCAAAAGTTGTTCTTCCGACGGGTTCGGATTCCCCCGCTCCTTCACGTTTACTGGGACAACATCTTCATCAACGAGCCGATCCGTAAGACGCTGACTTATTTCGTGCACGACCCGGAGGATGCCATCCGGACCGGCGAGGCCGCCTTTTCTCACTTTGAGCGTATGCTCGAATTGGTCCGCCAACTCGATCTTCCGGAGGAGGACATCGTGTTCATGCGGGAGACCCTCGCTCTCGTGCTGCTGGCGCGCCGGTACTACTTTCTTCCCTCGGACCCCGAGATCATCGAAAAGATTGCTCACGCCAAACAGGCGTACAAGGCCCGTTGGCCCCGGAGCTTGAGGCAGCGCTACCGCATCCGCGTCGCGGTGGAACCCGCCCGGTTCAATCGGCGAACCGTCACGTGGCTCCTGCGCTTGCTCGTCCGACGCCAGCGCGGATACCGTCAGGTCCTCGACCGCCTGCTTACCCTGAACGCGCTTTCGTGGATCTACCGCTTCTTCCGCGTTCGGCACCGGGAGGCCCTGCCAAAGTTTCTGAGAAAAACCGCCATGGGCGTGGACACGCTTTTCAGGTAACCAATCGGTTACCCCTTTGGTTACTAGTAAGGCCGTCTGACGACCACGTATCCGTAACGCCGATGCGGACGGTAGTAGACGTTGTTGTAAGTGTAATAAGTCCGTCCGCGATAGTAGTACGGCCGATATCCGACGGGCAAAGTGCGAACATATCCGCCTGGGGCGGGAGCGACGTTTACGTTAATCGGGGGCAAAGGCGGGAGCGGTGGAAAAATCGACGTGGGACCGGACTCACAACTCGTCAGGAGAAGAACGGAAGCGGTCGCAACACACAGCGCGGAGTGAATCTTCATAACCTATCCGACACCATACTGCGTCCGGCGTCGCGCGCCATGAAGGTTTTGAAAAAAAACAGGCCCGCTGCGTCGCTGCGTCGCTGCGCGGCAAAGTGGGATTGACGCCATAGCCAAGAGACAGGCACGCTGGCGAATGCGCATGCACCTTCCACCAAAAGGCGACGACACGCCGCTCCCGCGCCTCTTGTGACGCCGCGCCGCGCCCTCGCCCTTTGGGGAATGCTCGGAGCCGTGGCCGTCGCGCTGGTGTGCGGCTGGATCGAGGCCTCCTACATGGAGCACCGGGTATTGTTCTACGATCCCTTGGCGTACATCCACAACGACACCGTCCTGCGCAACCGCGTGGTTAGCGAAGGCCGCCTCGCCGTCATCGGGTCCGAACTTCTCCATGGCTGGAACCCGCTGCGCACGCTGCCGCTGCTGATCGTGGCCCCGCGGCTTCTGGGGACGGAAGGGGCCCACCTCTACACGGCGGCACCGGCGCTGGCGTTGTTTCTGGTTTTGCTCAGTTGGATGGTGCACAGGGGGACGGGGTCGATGATAGCCGCGGCCTCTGCTGCGCTCTTCGCGTGTGCCGTTCCCGGATTCTATGATCCCCGTTGGGGCATGGGCGCCTATTGGCTCGATCTCCCCGGCGGCTTCCTCGTTGGCGCCGCGGCATGTTGCTTTGCACTCTCCGACCGCGCCCGAAATCTGCGGTGGCTGTGCGCATTCGGCATCATCGGAGGTCTCGCAGTTTGGGCAAGGCAGGTAACCTGTGTCTATCTGTTCCTCGCATGCGGACCGCTTCTGGCTTGGGCCATCTTTCAGAACACCCGGGAGAGCGCAACCCCCTTTCGCGATGGCTCGCGCGCGCTCGCCGCGGCAGGGGCTCCCGCGGTGCTGCTGACTCTCGCGTTCATCGTGCCCAGGTTCGACGCGCTCTTCACGTACTACGTCGGCGCGGGTTACGGACAGAAAACGATCCCGGAGTCGCTTCGCTTCGCTTACGAATCCCTTTTCCAGTTTACCGGGTTCGCATTCCTCTTCATCGGCGTGGCGTGCATCGGTGTCGGCGCATGGATTCGTCGGCAACGCGGCGAACCCGTTTGGCCAGGCGTTGCCACAAGCCTTTGGCTGGCAAGCTCGGTTTTCCTGTTCCTCGGGTTCACCTGTCAGATCGGCGAGGCTCGGCACGCGACTTTCCCCGGGATCAGCCTTCTCCTTGTGGGATTCTTTTGGATGTGGGGTCCCTTCCCCTCCCCGACCGGCTCAATGCCGCTGGCCGCGTTTGGTCGATTCCGCCTCTCCGCACCCGCCGTTTTCGGACTGGTGATCGCGCTCTCATCCGTCGCACTTATTGGATCGGCGGTGCACACGGGACGGCTAAAGGTTGGCTACTACAACGAAACCGACACTGCGGCGCGCAAGTTCTTCCGCAACCTGACGCGAAAGATCAAAGACAGCCCGCGCGACTGGATTTGGGGGGTGTATTTCGACGAAGCGATTCCTCGATTGTACGTCTACGGCACCTGGCGAAATGCCACGCCGCGCATCGACGAAACATTTACATTTGTATCGCACGAAACCTACTGGAACGTCCATTTTGCGGGTGTTCCCGCAGAGGAGATCGCGGCGATCGCCGTCGCCAATGTGCGGGATAACGTCGACGTTCTCCTTACCTTCCGCGATCCCAAGTATTCATCGGTTGAGTGGCCATCGGAGTACGGCATCTATTTGAATCCGATCTCTCAACTGGTGGCGGAACGCGTTTCGCAGGAGGCGCAGGATCCGACCCGCTGGCGCAAGCTTTTCGAATTGGAAACCCCGATGTACGGCGCTATCGCTGCGTA
>Ga0247833_1005889_pt1 | contig 13954 bp, 10 predicted proteins | sample LaCruzMarch2015__7_FD_187117 | JGI IMG/M metagenome (GOLD analysis project Ga0247833, IMG submission 187117) | Freshwater microbial communities from meromictic Lake La Cruz, Castile-La Mancha, Spain - LaCruzMarch2015_8m | ecosystem: Environmental > Aquatic > Freshwater > Lake | place: Spain...
ACTCCACTCCTCTGGCATCCAGGGCCACTGCCAAGTCGTGAATATGCGCTCGGGGTGTGGCATCATTGCAAGATGCCGACCATCCTCAGAGCACAGTGCCGCAATTCCATCGGGACTTCCGTTCGGGCTAAATGGATACTCTTGAGTAACGTTGTTCGAGTCATCGACATAGCGAACTGGCATAAGGTTGGATGACATGGCATGATCGTACACCATCTTATCGGGAAAGTGGAAGCGACCCTCACCATGTGCAACCCACACATCGTCTTACCACCACTCTTTGTCGGACACTAATAATCGTCATGATGATGGTTTTGTCGTCCTGCTATTATGGGTTATTATTAATAGGTGAGTCTTATCCGCGTGATGCGATGGCGATGTGACCCTAAACTAACTGTGCGGTGGGACGCCTCCTCGCGCCAAATTGATGCGCATTATTTGGTTAGGTAAGGAGACTCATCAGGGAGAACATCATAACATCATGGAGAGAACTCTACGACGACATGTCGTCGTTGTTATTCAACGACGGTCGAATCACAATGGCCCCTCCAGCCGCTATCGTAGCGTGATGCAGTCGTCACCACTATCTTCTCCGGGTAACATTCACGATTCTACTCACTTCTTCCATTCGCCTCGTCAAAAAGATGGCGGTACGAATACGATGATTAAATTATCGAAGTCCACCACCCCTCGTATCGATCGATTCTATTCACAAACTTCTCATTGCAGAATGGGCGCCAATAGAGATGACAATAACACTAATCGGACGGTAGCTAACACTGCAATAATCGATGATGACAGAAAGAACAACAACAAGGCAACAACGGCTATTCACGTACGACACAAACATTATACAGACGATCTAGTTCTCGAACGAGGTGGCGATGACGAGGAGAAGAAGGAATGGAAGGAGCAATACTTCCATGACAATAATAATACGTCCACAATCGTCATCAAGCACAAGTATTCAAACGACACACAGCGTATCATTGCCAAGCCGGATGTCGTCATGGCATTGCGTAGCAGCAGCAGTGGTGGTGGTGAAGAAGAAGACTCGAATAATAATATACAGCAACGAGAACGGAACACGCTAATATCACATCTGCCACACTCCTTCCAACCATACGCACGATTATCACGTGTGGATAAACCCATCGGTACGCTACTGCTATTGTATCCATGTCTTTGGTCGACGATACTTGCCACCTCCTCCTCCTCTACCTCGTCTGCAGTTGTTCCCATGATGACTGATTCAACAATACTAGCAATCATCGCTGATAGTAGTAGTTCACCATCATCAACAACATTACTACTATCGACACTATCATTATGCTCGCTATTTACGATCGGATCATTCATCATGCGTTCCGCCGGCTGCACGATCAACGACATGTGGGATTACGACTACGACAAATCCGTATCGCGGACGAAATCACGTCCATTGGCATCCGGCGAATTAACACACCGTGAAGCATTCGTTTATCTTGTAGTGCAATTATCGCTGGGAGCGGGAGTGTTGGCATCATTGCCAAATGCGGAACGATGCTTCATATGGGGAGCGTCGGCATTGCCGTTGGTCGTGACGTATCCATTAATGAAGCGAATTACCGATTATCCACAATTGGTATTGGGGGCAACATTCAATTGGGGTGCCATTATGGGATACGTGGCCGTACACGGTGCCGTCGATTGGTACGTCGTCGGGCCGTTGTATACCGGCTGCGTGGCATGGACCATGATATATGATACATTATATGCACATCAGGATAAGGTCGATGATGCCAAAATAGGGTTAAAATCGACTGCATTGACATTTGGCGATATTGGTACTAAACCTATATTAACTGCATGTGCATTAGTGGCATGGGGTGGATGGATCATGGCGGGGTATAATGCCGGTTTGGGTAATGTGCTTGATATGCCATATTATTATGTAGGGATAAGTGCCGCGGGAACACATTTACTTTGGCAGATATATACGGCCGATTTGAATGATGTTGATAATTTATCATATCGTTTTAGAAGTAATAATGTCGTGGGTGGTATTGTACTGGCTTCGTGTATTGCAGGCAATGCCATGTCAGGCTAGAGGTTATAGAGTAGAAATACAATTTTGAACTAAAGTTATATTATAGTGTAATTGTACAAAGAGTTGCTAGAGCACTCGTGTGTCTGTGCAAACATTTTTTTTATCTTGATGTTATCTTGTAGCATTTACCAAACTTCCCTGCCATAAACGTATTCACCCCACTACTCAGCGTGCAACAAACTGTTGCAAAGCCATCATCTCCATCACAAACGTATGGTATGGTATATCCCTCGTCCTTGGTACACAAGTCATTCTTAGGATTAGGTATGCCTCCAACCGCTGACATCCATTTGCATTTAAATTCAGTTATATCTGTGGGTACATTCGATACCGTTGCTTGTACAGTAGGCAAAGATGTCTCAATTGTTGGCGTATTTGTGGGTACATTCATTGGCTCAATCGATTCAATTGGCAGAGTAATTGTTGGGGTTAGGGTCTCAATTGTTGGCTTATTTGTGGGTACACTCATTGGCTCAATCGATTCAATTGGCAGAGTTGTTGTTGGGGTTAGGGTCTCAATGATTATGGACGGCAACATGGACGGTGATTTAGAAGGAGGTTTAGTTTCTTGTTCCTCCTGTATTGGAAGTGCAAACAGTGGGTCAATGATTTGGGTTGTAGTAGGTGAATTGGTACCTTCGATGACAGGTTTGTACCAAGTGAAAGGCGTTGTTGGTGAATTGGTACTTTCGGTGACAATCGGTGATTCAGTGAGGGGAGCATAGGACGGTGCATCTTCTTCTTTATAGGTAGCAATGCCAGTGCAATTGAATCCAGCCTCTGCTGCATACACACTCCCCTTACATACCTCAGTTTCAATCCAATCATACGCTTTCGATATTCGTACATATATACCGGGAAATTGTTCCATCGCACACCCTATACCATAATTAACAATACCAATCTGTACATCGGTAGTAACATCACTGCCTCTAACTATTAACGGTCCGCCCGAATCACCCTGACAACTATCTTGTCCGACATCTCTAGCACACAGTACATTCTCGGTAACCAAATTGCTATATGATTGACCGTATGCTTCACTTTTCTGACAGTCATCATTTGATACTACATTCACAACGACGTTCATTAATACGTCACTACCATCGTCGAAGAAATCATTAACGTCGGTTTTCCCCCATCCCATTACGGTAACACTTTGATTCACGATAGGAATTGATGCATTAGAATTGAGTTTCACCCAAGTGTTATTAACGTTCATGTTGCCTTCTAAAAATACGAGCATAATGTCGAAATTCGTCACGACGCCATCACTATTAAAGCTTGGATGAGGAATTTCGTCACGATTGGAATATACCGTTCCTTCGTCGTCGTTGTTAAGATTGTGTCGTCCAACGACAATATTCCCTCCAATGAATGTGCCTGTGCCGCCCTGACAGTGTGCTGCCGTTAGTACCACGTCCCTGGCGATCAATGTCCCACCGCATGCGTGCTCGTTGATACGATTGAGTAGTGTAACAGTGTAGGGATAACGATTTGCATTCGCCTCTCGTCCACCGATGATACGTGAGGACCCGAGTTCCTGAGCCTCTGCGGATTGCTGCTGCTGCTGCTTCTTGTTACGATCGGCAATCAGGACGATTGACACCACGACGACGATCGTCACTAGTAACAACACCACTCCTCCAGCTATTGCTTTCATGTTGCGATGTGCTGCAGAGGATTTTCGAGTATTGGAGATTTTATGTGGCGCTCACAAGTTTGATCCGAAAAGGTCCGAAAGGGCAGTTGAGCGAACTCTGCTCTTTTTCTTGGTGTTGGAAGTTGGGGCTTCACTCTGTTTTCACCGCAAAATCGCTACTTTACGGCATGTCGTACATTTTATTGTATCATGTTCATGTCATTTACTCAAGATGGATACACATAAAAAATGAGGCATTCGTCGTATGCCGCATTCATTATTTGCTTCTCCTACACATCCGTCGTGAGCGGAGCCTTTGAGAGGTTGCAGAACAATGCGGCGGGAGAATTCTTTGACGAAGGACAATCGATTGCCGTTAGGTTGCTTCAAGTGACTATGGCATCACCCGCGACGAAGTCTCCCACGTCAAAGCCAACAAAAATATCACCAACCACTCGCAATCCTTCCATACGACCAACGATGAAGCCCTCATCACGAAAACCTAGAAATCCAACAGCAAGGCCCACCATGAAGCCATCATCACGACAGCAAACTAAGATACCCACGCCATCTCCAACTAATGCAATATTCAAGCTTCCTGCACCAGCATGTGTTAGAGAGGTGGTGGCGGGTGACTCTACTACGCGCAAATGTATGAGTCGAAATGGATTAATGTTTAATGTTGATGCCAAAAATTTTAGTATTGCTGTTACATCTATAGAGATTGATGTAATGAATGGTACAGCTGCAGAGGTATGGACGAAGCAGGGTAGTTTTGTTGGATTTGAAACCAATATGAGTAATTGGACCAAGATACAAGGTAAGAAGTTTGAGTTAACTAACCGCATCCAAGTCTTGTTATTCATAGATCTGATAGAATCCTCTTGTTCCTCTCTTGAAATTAATAGACTTCACCTTCAGCAGCATTGGCTTAACAACCATCCCCTTGAGTCGAAGCGTGACCATTAATTCCGGCTCAAGACAGGCGTTTTATCTTACCATGTCAACGAACGACACATACCTTAAATATGGTGCAACTTTCACCAAAGATACTTCCATCTCTTCTGTAATTGTCGAAGACTCGAATCTAATAATACACTCTGGCACAGCGAATAAATATGTATTTGGTGAATATCTTACACCTCGATACTTCGGGGGAGAAATTACATACACAGTTCAAGCTCCCACGACGGTGCGTCCAACTAATGCTCCATCTACAACTAGACCCACAACGAAGCCTACATCCGAGCCAACGAGACAACCCACTGTGCATCCGACGACAGTTACACCCACATCATCTCCCACAACGGTAAGACCCACATCATCTCCCTCATTGACACCTACTACGCAAGCTCCAACAACTATGGCTCCAACATCCGAGGCTCCCACCATATCACTGACTCCTAGTACGTATCCCTCAGAAGCTCCCACCGAAGTTCCAACTACGATGAAGCCTACATCAGAGCCAACGAGTCAACCCACTGTACCTCCGACGACAGTAACTCCCACATCATCTCCCACGACAGTAAAACCTACATCATCTCCCACTCAAGTTCCAACTACGGCGAAGCCTACATCAAAGCCAACGAGACAACCCACTGTACCTCCGACGACAGTTACACCCACATCATCTCCCACAACTATTGTGCCAACTACCAATCGTCCCACAAAGAAACCAACTCGAAAGCCAACACGACGTCCCACAAGGACACCAACTACAGAATCACCAACCACGGTAGGGAATCCATATTGGAATCATGGCTCATACTCTGCCGTGTCTACGACTAATAATATTACAATCAAAGTCCCACCCGACTCAGAGATTGGGGATATGCTGTTTTTATTCCTAAGTCGGACAGATGATTACTTGCCAACGAAAATGGATGGATGGACTACAGGCGCGTCATGTTACAAGACTGACAATGAACAGGACAATTGTTTTTCAGTATCGCATTGTATTTGGGTAGATGGCGATTACTGTAATAGGTTTAAAGGAGATGATGGATATGTCGGACATGGATTAGATCTTGCTACCGTACTTTTCTATCGCAAGGTAAACACAGACACACCTACGAGCTGGAATATGACACTTCGTGGCTATCACCCAACATGGGCTATCATTACGACAATACCAAATGTTAACAATGAAATACCAATCAATCAAACACTTGGCGTACGTGGGACATCTTGCGATAGAAAATTTCAAAGTGTATTCCCAAGTGTGTACGGTAAAGAAGATGATATCCTTCTCCTATCTCAAGCATTTGATGATACAGCATATACAACTGACTTTCTTGCACCCGAGGGTACAACTCGTCTTGGACGGGTCCGAAGTTGGGATGAGGCTGGATTTCTGTTTGGGAAAGAGCTTAGACGTACTGGGTACACTGGAGAGCTTATCACTGAAGGACTTGGGTTGGGTAATGGAGCACAGTGTAAAGATGCATTGCTGTCAATAGTGGTGAACATAAACGAAGTTCCAACTACAATGAAGCCAACATCCGGGCCAAAGAGTCAACCGACGACAGTTACACCCACATCATTTCCCACGACAAAGAAACCAACTCGAAAGCCAACACGACGTCCCACAAGGACACCAACTACAGAATCACCAACATCACCCGCGACGAAGTCTCCCACGTCAAAGCCAACAAAAATATCACCAACCACTCGCAATCCTTCCATACGACCAACGCTGAAGCCCTCATCACGACAACCTAGAAATCCAACAGCAAGGCCCACCATGAAGCCATCATCACGACAGCCAACTAAGATACCCACGCCATTGCCAACTAATGAATATTTCAAGCTTCCTGCACCAGCATGTGTTAGAGAGGTGGTGGCGGGTGACTCTACTACGCGCAAATGTATGAGTCGAAATGGATTAATGTTTAATGTTGATGCCAAAAATTTTAGTATTGCTGTTACATCTATAGAGATTGATGTAATGAATGGTACAGCTGCAGAGGTATGGACGAAGCAGGGTAGTTTTGTTGGATTTGAAACCAATATGAGTAATTGGACCAAGATACAAGGTAAGAAGTTTGAGTTAACTAACCGCATCCAAGTCTTGTTATTCATAGATCTGATAGAATCCTCTTGTTCCTCTCTTGAAATTAATAGACTTCACCTTCAGCAGCATTGGCTTAACAACCATCCCCTTGAGTCGAAGCGTGACCATTAATTCCGGCTCAAGACAGGCGTTTTATCTTACCATGTCAACGAACGACACATACCTTAAATATGGTGCAACTTTCACCAAAGATACTTCCATCTCTTCTGTAATTGTCGAAGACTCGAATCTAATAATACACTCTGGCACAGCGAATAAATATGTATTTGGTGAATATCTTACACCTCGATACTTCGGGGGAGAAATTACATACACAGTTCAAGCTCCCACGACGGTGCGTCCAACTAATGCTCCATCTACAACTAGACCCACAACGAAGCCTACATCCGAGCCAACGAGACAACCCACTGTGCATCCGACGACAGTTACACCCACATCATCTCCCACAACGGTAAGACCCACATCATCTCCCTCATTGACACCTACTACGCAAGCTCCAACAACTATGGCTCCAACATCCGAGGCTCCCACCATATCACTGACTCCTAGTACGTATCCCTCAGAAGCTCCCACCGAAGTTCCAACTACGATGAAGCCTACATCAGAGCCAACGAGTCAACCCACTGTACCTCCGACGACAGTAACTCCCACATCATCTCCCACGACAGTAAAACCTACATCATCTCCCACTCAAGTTCCAACTACGGCGAAGCCTACATCAAAGCCAACGAGACAACCCACTGTACCTCCGACGACAGTTACACCCACATCATCTCCCACAACTATTGTGCCAACTACCAATCGTCCCACAAAGAAACCAACTCGAAAGCCAACACGACGTCCCACAAGGACACCAACTACAGAATCACCAACCACGGTAGGGAATCCATATTGGAATCATGGCTCATACTCTGCCGTGTCTACGACTAATAATATTACAATCAAAGTCCCACCCGACTCAGAGATTGGGGATATGCTGTTTTTATTCCTAAGTCGGACAGATGATTACTTGCCAACGAAAATGGATGGATGGACTACAGGCGCGTCATGTTACAAGACTGACAATGAACAGGACAATTGTTTTTCAGTATCGCATTGTATTTGGGTAGATGGCGATTACTGTAATAGGTTTAAAGGAGATGATGGATATGTCGGACATGGATTAGATCTTGCTACCGTACTTTTCTATCGCAAGGTAAACACAGACACACCTACGAGCTGGAATATGACACTTCGTGGCTATCACCCAACATGGGCTATCATTACGACAATACCAAATGTTAACAATGAAATACCAATCAATCAAACACTTGGCGTACGTGGGACATCTTGCGATAGAAAATTTCAAAGTGTATTCCCAAGTGTGTACGGTAAAGAAGATGATATCCTTCTCCTATCTCAAGCATTTGATGATACAGCATATACAACTGACTTTCTTGCACCCGAGGGTACAACTCGTCTTGGACGGGTCCGAAGTTGGGATGAGGCTGGATTTCTGTTTGGGAAAGAGCTTAGACGTACTGGGTACACTGGAGAGCTTATCACTGAAGGACTTGGGTTGGGTAATGGAGCACAGTGTAAAGATGCATTGCTGTCAATAGTGGTGAACATAGATACTCCGGCAGTGACGAATTTGTTTGACTAGAAGATGATGCCTCGACATTAAAAGGATTAGAAAAACATCTTATTTTAGTAGAAAGTGATAAGCAATCTTTGAAATTTCAATGAATTTTAAGAGGCGATCACGAAGCCTCTATTCTACTGGCTTACGGAGAAAAATCTTCATTTGACAAAACCAAAACCGGAACAGCATGAGTCTGGCCTTGCTTTCATTAACTCTCCGGAACTTAGATACATAGGAGTAACAAATATTGTTCACTGACAAGACAAGAATTGTGTTTTATATCCATTTATTTCTTACATCGCAGTAATCTATTCTGTGTGATATTATAATATAATTCCAATTGATATAATCTGTCATGTGTTATTCATAATTCATATTCATCACACGTATATAAGCGTCTCTTGCTTTGCTTCTCATCTCGGCGCAAGAATTATTGTATGCTGTCATAGTTGAGTCAATTGATTCTCCACTAACGCAGCCTTTTTCAAAACATGTTTTCAAGTGACCCATGGCTTGATAATGCCCAGCTGATGCAGCAACTATCCAATGCTTTATAGCTCGTTCCATGTTTCCAAGCGTTTTCTCTAAACAACCAAGGTTTTTCCTTGCCACTTCGTGTCCTGCCATGGCCGCGGCCTCATAATGGAACTTGGCCTTCTTCAAATCTCCCATTTCATAATAAATGTCAGCTAGGCTACAATGCGCCTTACTATAACCGAGATCTGCTGCCTCAGCTAATAGTTCCATTGTCTTCGCATGATTCTGCTGCAAACCTCCTAATCCAGAATGATAACCAGTAGCCAGCAAACACATCGAAATAGCATCATTTGCCTCCACCCGTTTCATTATACCTTCAGGATTCTCTTCATCTGTTTTGTTACCTGAGTCGAAATTACAAAATCTACACTTACCCTTGTATCCAAAATCGATGAAGGAATAAATGCATCCTATACAAATGCTCTTTCCACAACAAGGATAATATTTTTGCGTACATAACTTTGCCAGCTCAACATTTGCCTTTGCATAATCGTAAATTGGTACTGACGTTATAGTTGCAGGTGGAAGCGAGACACAACATATCAACATTACTGGCATTGGTAGGAAGCAGATTGGACAGTCTTCTTTAGGCGGCGGGTCTTTGAACAGCGCCTCGTCATGTAGCTCGGCGGCTCGTCGTTTACAGTCTTTTTTATGTTTCGGCCAATGATTCCTCTAATTGGCATTGCAGTACTTGACGAGCATACATGCCTTGCACTTCTTGAGACTGACGCATCCCTCCTCCTTGCCACACTCGACACAGTAGCTTGCCACCATCATCATCATATGTTTATCTCTCCACTCCTGAGATCACAGATCACCGCCACCAACCACCATGCCAAAGCTATGCACGTCGTTAGAAGCAAGAAGGCAGCCTGTTATCTAGTTGACCAAGCAACCGCGGGTCTTTCTGGCCACGGATTTTCAGTACAACTACGTATGTAGAACTGGCCCCCGGATTCGTAGTTGTTGAAAATCCGGGGCCAGTTTTCTACATACGTAGTTGTACTGAAAATCCGTGGCCAGTAAAGACTCCGTGGCCGTAAAGACCCGGTTGCAACTCAGAACAGAATTTTCCTTCATATTTCCCGCGTAGAGTTCCCCCTTCGCCCTTCGCTTTCGTGGCCGTATCATCGGCCCTTATCTCCCCCAACAAGCGGCCTCCATAGTCTTATTGCTCCGCCATGCCGCGACCGAAGAAGCGTGTGAGTAAAGTTGTTGTTGATGAATCGTCATCGTCATCATCATCGTCTGACGATGACAGTTCCTCCAATTCGTCCAGAATCACCGCAGCACGAAAACAACAACATCAACAGCAACAACAACACGATATCGATGATGATGATACCGACATACCCTACGATCCATTAGCCGATAATCTCGATACATTAATAGACAGCGTCGTCGATTATGAACACCCGTCTGAATTATGGGACTATGTCCGTCAATGGCTACAAACGCACAGCGTCGATGAGACCAAATTGGCAGTTGAGACAAAAGGTGATTTCGACACCAGTGCCTTACACGTAGCATGTCGGAATCATCCCCCGGTCGACGTGATCGAAATCATGCTAATGGCCGCGCCGGACATTATTTTCTGGGCCGATAGCTTCGGGTGGCTTCCGCTGCATTATGCATGCGCGAACGGTGCCGACTTTGGCGTGATTACGTTATTGGTGAATGCGTTCCCGGACAGTCGACTGAACACCGACAAGCGCGGACGCACGCCGCTGCATTTTGCATTGGGGAACGTAACGAGTCCGGCGACGCCCGCGCTCGTGAAATTACTCGCCGGCAAAAAGGGCGAATCGACGCGTTGGCCGGATGAGAATGAAATGTTACCCATACACTATGCGTGTGCGTACGGTGCCGATGTGTCGGTACTGACCGCACTGACCGATTCATGGGCCGATAGCGTCCGAAGGACGGATAACAGGGGGCGCATGCCATTACATTTCATGATGGGCAATGCCGATCGCGAACATTCACCGCAGGTGGTAGAATTATTACTCAAATTATATCCCAATGCCATGGAAACGTTAGATATGGAGAAGAATCTACCACTACATTTACTATCCACCAAGGCCGAAACAATAAAAGAGGAGCAGACGGACGAACGAGATAGAATGTGTAAATGTCTCTTGGTATATTTGAATTCCAAGCCAAGTATGAGTAGTGAATTTATCAATGGCATTAGAGCAATGTCAGAATGGCTCCGTGATAAAGCAGTATTACATCCCACGGTACAAACTATGTTAAATCAAAAGATGAGTTCCCGATTCCCAACCATGATACTATTATTAGATTTTTACTTTCTATGTGCTATTATCGCAGCATTCTCCTTTGCAAGTGAACAAAGTATCGATCGTCGGTTTAATGTATTGAATGACACAACTGAGTCGAAACAGGTTAGTGTGGCGTTACTTTCACCACTATATATTGGTGCATTATACTTCATCATGAGAGAGATTATACAATTGATATCAATTGGTAATCAAATGACGATTTTTGATTACTTTTTAGATGCCGAGAATTTAGTCAACTTTGTTTTCATTTGTATGACCGTGTATTATACAGTATTGATGCAAACTGGTTTGGGGGATGCTGAACATTTTCGTATTGGTGCTGCATTTACTTTAGGAACATGCTACCTCCAAATGCTGGCATATCTTAAGAGTATACTAATTGAGTTTGCAGTCTTTGTGAGCGGTGTTATATATGTTACCAGTAAGCTCGTGGCATTCATTGTGAGCTTGATAATCACACTGGTAGCATTCGCACAAATGTGGTACACGCTCTTTAAGAATAGCAGTGAATGTCTGGTATATAATGAAGAGAGAATGGCAGACATGGCGAATGGATTGGCACCATCGTCTGCACCATCACAGCCTGCATATTACGACGAGACGATGCCTGGGTTGTATGACTCCTATGAACAATGTGAACCAGAAGTAGATTACCCGTACTGTCAAGGGTTATGGTGGTCAATGCTTAAGACATATACCATGTTCCTTGGCGAGTATGATTCATCCATATTCAAACAAAATGACTTCAAAATGTTCCTATTCGTTTCATTTTACTTTATTGAGGTAATCATCCTTGTGAATATATTGATTGCTATAATTACTGACCTATATGGTGTGGTAACGAATGATCGTGCATCGATCGTGTTTTGGAGTAACCGGTTGTCATTCTTAACAGATATGGATATAATTACCAATGGTCCATGGAAACAAGCGATGAAGGAATTCTTTAGGATGGGAGGCAGGAGTAACGATGACGAAGATGATGATGAGGAGGAGCTATCTCGTCTTGTCAATAGGCAGAATGTTGACATTAGCTGGGAGCGCATCGGATGGAAAAAACTTATCGAATGCTTCGATCCAGAAATGGAGAGTGGTATGGGAGCGATACTATACGTCCCACTACGAATATTCGTTTCCATGGTACTCATTCCCCTTTGGCTGTTCATGGGAATACTATCCGCGGGATGGCTATGGCCACCACAGATTAGGGAAGGACTCTTCGTTCAGAAGATTTCCAAGCTCGAAGACACGGGTGGTGAGAATGAAATAGAGAAACGCATTGGGGAGGTTGACAGTTTAATGAAGGATATTATTTCACTACAAGAGGGATTATTAAAAGAGACACTGTCAGATCGCAATGATATAATAGCTCTAAAAAAGAGAGTGACGGGTATTAGGAAAGAGTTAAAGAAAGAAATGAAAAGCATTAAGGGGGTCATGACAAAATTGTTCGAGGTACAGCAGAAGGCGATGACACATTAAAGGACGGAGGATATGTAAACATGTTTGTAAAGTATTATTTAATTATTTGTCTAAAAGTGCATCAATTTGTAAACACTGCAAGGATAGCTTAGGTGAATTTGTTCAACGAAAAGTGTCAGATAAATGCTGACAATAATCATATACTCAGTCAGTATTCTACTCGATGATGATGTGTGATGTCACGTCAGCGGCTTCAGTGTAAATGCAAAAATGCTACACAAGACTAACGTTTCTATCACTTGTATTCAATAGGCACAAAGTCATCCTCGTTCTCATCCCCAATAGAAATATGATTCATCCTCATATCCGCTGGAGTATCATCAATATATGCTCCACCGTCAAGTACATCATCTGCCATGGTATTATTATTGCCATCCTTCTTCTTTGAACGCGGTCGCCGTCCCGTCTGACTTGCGGGTGATTTGCATTTGAAGAAACGATGATATCCCAACCTTCGTGCCTCCGTTGAGTCGTCCATTGTTGTCGTTGATACCTTACTTTGATCTACTCCCCCAGCAACGCTCCTTCTTTTGCCATCCCCATCACCGCCAATAGTATTATATAGCCTTGGACCAAACTCGGCCAATAGTATACATCCATTACCAAAATCATCAAGTCCTGCCACGGATATAGTTTGTTCTCTATCGGGGATGAACGCACATGCTTTTGGATGTGGCACGCCCCGCACTTGAGCATATGCCTTCGTTCCCTCGATGAGGTACGATGATGGCGATGAACTTAGTAGCCTGGGCAATAACATCATTGCCTTTCCGGTCATGCTAGATCTAGATTTCTTCGTACCCTCGACGCAAGCGCTACTGCCGCCTCCGTCGATGTTACTTACGCTACCGTCGATAGTAGCGGCGGCGGCGGCGGGATCATGAGTTTGGAAGACGTGCACGGTCCCATGATCGCTGGCGCATCCCAGCCATGCCGAATCTAAACTAAACGTAAGACAAGATATCGTCGCTCTATCCACGCCTCGGCGGAATTCGCGCAACGGCGTAGAGGATGACACGGCGGTCGCCGCACCACCGCCCGATGGGCCACCGCCGCTCGATGACGATCCCGCATTATTCCCACCGCCAATAGTAACCCCGCGCGTATCGAACAGTCGTATGACGGTGCCGCGTTCGCTCGCCGTGGCGAGCAGACGTCCATCGACGCTCAGTGCCAATGCGCCCAATGCCGAATCGTGCGC
>Ga0247833_1005898_pt1 | contig 13939 bp, 13 predicted proteins | sample LaCruzMarch2015__7_FD_187117 | JGI IMG/M metagenome (GOLD analysis project Ga0247833, IMG submission 187117) | Freshwater microbial communities from meromictic Lake La Cruz, Castile-La Mancha, Spain - LaCruzMarch2015_8m | ecosystem: Environmental > Aquatic > Freshwater > Lake | place: Spain...
CGAGGCCGGCGACCGCAACGGTTCCTGCTGCCACCTCGGCCCGGCGCTTCGGGACGTCGATGCGCGACTGTGTCTTGATCGGTGCCTCGCGGGCCCAGCCGCGTGGCACCCAGTAGCCCTCATCGGCGTCCCAGGTGGTGAGCTCGATCGACTGCAGCCACTTGGTGGCGCTGACGTAGCCGTAGAGGCCGGGCACGATGAGCCTGGCGGGGAACCCGTGGCGGAGGGGGAGCGGTTCGCCGTTCATGCCGAGGGCGATCATGGCGTCGCGTCCGTCGAGCGCGGCAGCGACGGGAAAGCCGCACGTCCAGCCGTCGACCGAGGTGGTGAACACCTGCTCGGCTTCCGGCCGCACACCGGCCTCGGCGAGCACGTCGGCGAGCATGACGCCCTGCCACACGGCAGTGCCGACCAGGTCACCACCGACCTCGTTCGACACGCACGAGATCGTGACGATGCGTTCGACCTGCGGGCGGGCGAGCAGGTCGGCGTACGTGAGCGTGATCGGACGGTCGACCATCCCGCTGATCTCGACGGACCAGTCGGTCGCCGAGATGCGCGGCACCGACAGCGCCGTGTCGATCAGGTAGAAGTCGTCGTTCGGCGTGATGAACGGTGTGACCGGGCTGAGCGTCGCTGACGGCGGGACCACGGGCGCCGCCGAGGCAACGTCGCCGAGCGTCGGGTTGTCGACGACCGGCGGCAGCGCTGCCGGTGCCGAGTCGCGCACGTCGTCGAGCCGAACCTGCGCGACCCGGTTCGCGACTGCGGCGGCCACCACGGTCACGCCGGCGGCGCCGCTCGTGGCGATCATGAATCGGCGACGGTCCCACCCGTCGGGGGCGCGCGACGGGCCGGGGACCTCGGTGGGGGCATCGCCACGACGCACGAGTCGGACGAGGTGCCAGAGGAGGGCCCCGCCGACGACGGCACCGACGAGTGCCGGCACGGCTGCCGAGGCGCCCTGGCCGGGACGGCCGACGGAGATGACCGCACCGATCAGACCGAAGACGCCCAGTGCGACCGGTCCGACGACAGGCCGTCGCCGGGCGAGGGCGCCGACCACCAGGCTCAAGACGGCGATGGTGAGCACCATGCCCACGCGCAGCGCGGTCTTGTCGTTCGTGCCGAACCAGTCGATGGCCAGCGTCTTCAGCCAACCAGGTGTGTGGTCGATGAACTCGCTGCCGACCGCGTTCAACGGGGTGTCGACGTCGATGACTTCGGCCACGAGCAGCCCCGTCGCGATGGCGGCAGCCGCTGCCACGAGACCGCTGACGGGGCCGGCCCATGCGGGTGCGGCAGGGGTGTCGGCCCGGGGCGCCGTCGTATCGATCTCGAGGTGATCGGTCACGACATCAGTCCGGAGCCGAGGCGTCGGTGGATGCGTCTCTCAGCGGGCGGCGAGCGGCGTGTAGTCGCGGGCAGCCGAGCCGGCGTACCACTGACGCGGGCGGCTGATCTTCTGGTCCTTGTCCTCGAGCAGCTCCTGCCAGTGGGCGAGCCAGCCGACGGTGCGCGGGATCGCGAACAGCACGGTGAACATCGCCACCGGGAAGCCGAGCGCTTGGTAGATGAGGCCGGAGTAGAAGTCGACGTTGGGGTAGAGCTTGCGGTCGATGAAGTACGGGTCGCTGAGAGCCGTCTCCTCGAGCTTGAGCGCGATGTCGAGCAGCGGGTTCTTGCCGGTGACCTCGAACACGTCGTACGCCGTCTTCTTGATGATGGTGGCCCGCGGGTCGTAGTTCTTGTAGACGCGGTGGCCGAAGCCCATGAGGCGGCTGCCCTTGCCGCTCTTCACTTCCTCGATGAACGCAGGCACGTTCTCGATCGAGCCGATGTCGGCCAGCATCCGGACGACGGCTTCGTTGGCGCCGCCGTGCAAGGGCCCGTAGAGCGCCGACGCGGCCGACGCAGCAGCCGAGTAGGGATCGGCGTGGCTCGAGCCCACCACGCGCATGGCGGTGGTGCCGCAGTTCTGCTCGTGGTCGGCGTGGAGGATGAACAGCACGTCCATGGCCCGCTCGAGGCGGGGGTCGACCTCGTAGTCGCCGACCTTCCACATCATGTTCAAGAAGTTGGCGGGGAAGCTGACGTCGTTGTTCGGGTAGACGAACGGGAGGCCCACCGAGAAGCGGTAGCACATGGCCGCGAGCGTGGGGGACTTCGCGATGAGGCGCAGGATCTGCTTGTCGCGGCAGTCCTTGTCGTGGATGTCCTTGGCGTCGTTGTAGAACGTGCCCAGGGCGGCGAGGGAGCTGACGAGCATGCCCATCGGGTGTGCGTCGTAGTGGAACCCGTCGACGAAGCGCTTGCGCATGTTCTCGTGGATGAACGTGTGGTGCGTGACGTCATGGGTCCACTGATCGAGCTGCACCGGGGTGGGGAGTTCGCCGTTCAGGAGCAGGTAGGCGACCTCGAGGTAGGTGCTGTGCTCTGCGAGCTGCTCGATCGGGTAGCCGCGATAGCGCAGGATGCCGGCGTCGCCGTCGAGGTAGGTGATCGCGCTCTTGCAGGCAGCGGTCTGCATGTAGGCGGGGTCGTAGATGTAGAGCGACGGATCGAGCTCGCGCACGGCCGAAGCAGGGAAGACACCGTCGGTGATCGGGACCGTGACGGTCTTTCCGGTCCGGTCGTCGGTGATGGTGATGGTGTCGGGCACGTTGCTCCCTCGGTTGACACGAATGAAAGTCGGGGCTTGCTCCCCAGCGCCTGAGACTAGTGGTGACGCCGCTGCGCAACACCACGATGGTTGTCGGCCTCCCCCCGGTGACCGGCGATGTGACGCGTGACACATCACCCTCTCAGAGAGGTCACAGGGTGCCGATGGATGGTGTGTCGTGTCCGGTGACGTCGTGTCGCCGGCACTGACAAGGAGCACGTTCCCATGACGCACAACACCAGCACCAACAACAGCACCCACAACAGCAACAGCACCAGCAACAGCACCAGCACCACCGGCCGCCGCCGTCTCGCCCAGGTCCTCGGTGGCTCTGCGGTCGTGGCAGCCATCGCACTCTCGTCGGGCGTCGCTCACGCCGACGACAGCGGCTCGGCTGCCGCCAAGCGGGCCCGTCTCGAGAAGGTCTGCGCCAAGGTGCCGAGCTTGGAGACCAAGGTCGACACAGCGATCACCCGTCTGCAGGGCGACGCCTCGGTGAAGGGCTCGCTCGCTGCGCTGCAGGCGCAGATCGACAAGGCAACCGCTGCCGGACGTACCCAGGCGGTGACGGTGCTCCAGAACCGGCTGGCCACGCGCACCCAGACGCTGGCGGTGCTGCAGGACAAGCAGCAGCGCCTCGTCCTGATCGCCCAGACCTGCGCCGACCAAGGCCTCGGCGCCTGATGCGGCCGTCCGTGCTCGCAGCCCTGGCGGCGGTGGTGGTCACCGTCGCAGCCACGGGCTGCGCGTCGGGTGACGCCGCAGAGGTGCCCCCGACGACCGTTGCCGCCGTCACGCCCCCGACCACGACGGTTCCTGCCGAGACCACGACGGTGCCCCCGACGACCGTCGCCGCCATCACTCCCGCCGCAACCACGACGGTTCCCGCCGCAACCACGACGGTTCCCGCCGCGACCACGACGGTTCCCGCGGCGACCACGACGGTTCCCGCCGCGCCGGCTGGCGGCATCAGCGATGATCAGCTTGCGGAACTCGAGCGGGCCATCGCCGACATCGACGCGATCATCTCGCAGGCCACTGCCGAGATCGCGCAGGGCTGAGCCGACATGGCCACCCCGGCGCCGGGCACCGTGGTGGTCGTCGAGGACGACGAGGCCGTGCGGTCGGCGGTCCAGCGGGGTCTGCAGATGCACGGGTTCGACGTGCGGGCCGTCCCCGACGCCGAGGCGGCGCTGGTCGAGGTGGCGCGACGTCGACCAGCGCTGATGGTGGTCGACGTCGGGCTGCCCGGCATGTCGGGGATCGACCTCTGCCGGCGGCTCCGAGACCTCGAGGTCGACACGCCGGTGCTCGTGCTCTCGGCGCGAGATCAGGTGGGTGACCGGGTCGCCGGGCTGCAGGCCGGTGCCGACGACTACCTCGTCAAGCCGTTCGCGCTCGACGAGCTCGTCGCCCGCCTGCAGGCGTTGCAGCGACGTGCCGGCGCGGCCACCCCCACGTCGAGCACCGTGTCCGCAGGACCGATCTGGATCGACCGCGATCGTCGGATGGCATCGGTCGACGGCGTCCGCATCGAGCTGTCGCGCCGCGAGTTCGATCTGTTCGACGCGCTCGTGTCGAATCCCGGCATCGTGCTGTCGCGGGTGCGGCTGCTCGAGCTCGTGTGGGGCTATGACTTCGAGGTCGACACGAACGTCGTCGACGTGTTCGTGGGGTACCTCCGCCGCAAGCTCGAACCGACCGCTGCGGCCAAGGCGATCGAGACGGTTCGCGGTGTCGGGTTCGTCTTGAGGGTGCCCTGACCGTGCGGCTTGCCACGCGCACCGGGCTCGCGTCGTTCGCCGCGGCGACCATCGCCGTGCTTGCGATCGGTACGGCAGTCCGCGTCCAGTTCGCGACCGTGCTGGTGGATCGCGTCGACCAGCAGCTCGAGAGTCGCGCCGCGACGGCGCCGATCCTCGCCGCCGTCGCACTGCGCCTCTCGCAATCCGAGCTCCAAGCGGCAGTCGAGGGGGCTCGGGTCCGCACGGCGGGTGGCCTGGTCGAGATCGGTCAACTACCCGACGAGCCGCTGCCCCCGGTGAGCCAGCCCGGTTTCTCGACGGCCACCGCCGACGGTGAGCGCTGGCGGCTGCTGACCATCCGCGTCGACGACGTGCCGGAGGTGGGTGACCGTGCGCTCGTCCAACTCGTGGCGCCGCTCGGTGAGGTGGAGGCGTCGTCGCAGGAACTCCGCCGTCGCGCTGTGGTGCTCGGGCTGCTCGCCGCGATCGCCGCCGGGCTCGCCGGGTACCTGTTCGGTTCGATCGCCACCCGTCCGCTGTCGCGCCTCCGGCGCAATGCCGCCGAGCTCGATCCCGCCGACCCGTCCACCTGGCATCTCGACCACGACTACGGGGCGAGCGAGGTCGACGAGGTCGCCGCCGCGTTCGACGAGAACCTGGGCCGACTCGGTGAGGAGACGCGCCGCCGCGAGGCAGCGCTCGACGCAGCGCGAGCGTTCGCTGCGGGCGCGACGCACGAGCTGCGAACGCCGCTGCAGGGTGCCCTCACGAACCTCGACATCGCCGCCAGCCCTGCCGCCGACCGCGAGATGCGCATCGAGTCGATCGAGCAGGCCCGGACGCAGATGCAGCGCATGGGTTCGTCGCTGGCCGCCGTACGCGCCTTGGCCGACGCCGAGTTCGCCGACCCTGCCTGGTTCGGGCCCGTTCGCCTGAGCGACGTGGTCGAGGCCGTCGTCGCCGACGAAGGCCGTCGGTTCCCCGACGCGCTGATCGAGGTGCTCGACACCGACCGCGAGGTGCCGGTGCGGGCCTGGCGCGACGGCGTGCAGCTGGCAGTGGGCAACCTGGTCCGCAACGCCCTGTTGCACGGGGTCCCGCCACAGGGCGGCCCGACTCGCGTGGTCGTCACCGTCGACGGCGCAACGGTGAGCGTCGATGACGGCGGCCCCGGGATCCCTCCCGACGCACGCGAGCGCGTCGTCCAGCGCTTCGAGCGGAACACCGGCGCGGTGGGCGGCTCGGGCCTCGGCCTGGCCATTGCCCGCGAGGTCGCACTCGCGCATGGTGGCGACCTGACGATCGCGACGAGCCCGCTCGGCGGTGCCCGCATCGTGCTGTCGCTGGGGTGACGGCTCGGCTCGGGCTAGAGCGGTGTGTTGTCGTGGGCGCGATGGCCGAGCGTCTCGCGCTTGTCGACGAGCACCTCGAGCGCGTGCGCGATGACCGATCGCGTCTCGGCAGGTTCGATCACGGCGTCGACGTATCCGCGTTCGGCGGCGATGTACGGGTTCAGCAGGCGCTCCGCGTAGTCGACCTCGAACGCGGCTCGTTCCTCGGGTGTCGCCCTGCGCTGCAGGATCGCCGCTGCCTGTCCGGCGCCCATGACGGCGAGCTCGGCCCACGGCCACGCCAGGCAGAGGTCGTTGCCCATCTTCTTCGAGTCCATCACGATGTATGCCCCGCCGTAGCTCTTGCGGAGGATGACACCGATGCGCGGCACGGTGGCCCGCGCGTAGGCGAACACCAGTTGCGCTCCGTGGCGGATCATCCCTCGCCACTCGAGGTCCTTGCCCGGGTAGAAGCCGGGGGTGTCGACGAGGGTGATGATCGGCAGGTTGAACGCGTCGCAGAACGCCACGAACCGCGCCGCCTTCTGCGACGCCGGGATGTCGAGGGTGCCGGCCAGCGAGATCGGCTGGTCGGCCACCACGCCCACGGGCATCCCGCCGATGGTGGCGAACGCCGTCACGATGTTCGATGCCCAGCGCGGGCGCAGCTCGAGCATGTCGCCGTCGTCGACGAGGGCCCGGATGACGTCGCGCACGTCGTAGCTGCCGGTCGACGACGGCGGGATGATGTCACCGGCCTCCGGTGTCAGCCGGTCGATCGGGTCGTCCGTCGGCCAGCGCGGTGCCTCGTCGTCGTTGTGTGACGGGAGGTACGACAGCAGCTGTCCGACCAGGGCCACCGCCGCATCGAGATCGTCGGCCACCAGGCTCGCTGCGCCGGTGTAGCGAGCGTGGCTCGTGGCGCCCCCGAGCTCGTCGTTGTCGATGGTGATGCCGGTGAAATCGGCGACCATGGTGGGTCCGCTCACGAACGCGTACGACTGCTGCGTCATGACGACCAGGTCGGCCAGTCCGAGCAGCAGCGCGGGCCCGCTGACGGCGGGTCCGTCGACCACCATGACGATCGGCACGATTCCCGAGCAATCGGAGATCGCCTTCGCAGCCAGGCCCCAGCCGTGGAGGGCGGCGAAGCCCTCGACGATGTCGGCGCCGCTCGAGCGGATGACCGCCACCAGAGGCATCCGCTCGTTCGCGGCGATCCGGGCGGCCGCCTCGATCTGGGACGAGGACACCGACGACAGGGCACCCTGCCGGTCGGTCGGATCGACATCGACCCACACCACCGCGCGGCCGTCGATGTCGCGGACGTCAGCACGCACCACACCAGGGACACGGGCGCGTACGGCGAGGGGTGACATGAGCGGCCACTGTAGAGCGGCGCGAGCCTCCCGGAACAGGAGTCAGCCGGCGCGATGGGTGCCGAAGGGGAATGCCTCTGCCCCGACGTGCACGCCGGGCTGGCGTTCGCCCTGCTTGTTGACCACCTCGCGGAGGACCTCGAACAACGCCTTCGTCGGTGCGCTCGGCGACGGCCGCTTGCGCTGCACCCACCCGACCACGCGCCGGGGCAGTTCAGGCACGGCGACCCGCTTGAAGTCACCCTTCAGCCAGCGGGGGATGGCGGTGGCCGGCACGATGGCCGCCCCGTACCCCTCGAAGGCGAGCGATGCCAGCAGGCGCACGCCGTCGATCTCGGCCTGCGCCGTGAGCTCGGTGTCGACCGCTCCGCAGGCCCGGTCGATGATACGCCGGAGCGCGGTGCCCGTGGGCGGGAGCAGCAGGGGTGTCTGGGCCAGTGCCGGGAGGTGGATGGTGTCGTGCTGCGACAGCGGGTGGCGGCTGTGGACCAGCAACACCAGGTCCTCGGCGAACAACGGCTGCACGGTGACATCGGTGTCGTCGATGGGGAGGTGGACCACAGCGGCGTCGAGCAGACCCCCCGCCACCCGCGGCACGAGCGCCGTGGTGTTGCCCTCGTGGACCGTGACGTGCACGCCTGGATGCAGCGACTCCATCTTCCCGAGGAGCTGGGGCAGGAGCCACCGGGCGGTGGTGCCGATCGACCCGAAGCGGGACTCGCCGGTGATCTCGTCACCCCGGGAGGCCATGTCGGCGGCGATGTCGTCGAGCTCGTGGAGAACCCGCCGGGCCCGCTCGACCACGGCCATGCCCTCGTCGGTGAGGCCGCCGCGTTGGCGGTCGACCAGCACGACGCCGAGCTCCTTCTCGAGGCGGGCGATGTGGCCGCTCACGTTGGACTGCACGGTGTAGAGCGCTCGAGCGGCGGCAGAGAAACTGCCGTGATCGGCGATCGCCACGAGGGTGGTGAGCTGCCGGAGATCCATCTCGAAAAACGATACCAACTATCCTGGATTCCAGCTTGAAAGATCACTCGTTCACGTGCATACTTTCACATGTTGATCGAAGCGACTCGGCCCCCAACGAGTCGCTCGACATGAACCCCGAGATGGTTCCCCCAAACCATCGGGTTTAGGTTGAGAGGCCCCGCTTCCCCCAAGCGGGGCCTTTCCCGTTTTCCGGCTCCGTTCAGGCGCCTACAGTGTCTCGGTAATGACGTCCACCGCACCCCGGCCCCGTACACCCCGGTCCAGTACCGCTCGGTCCAGTACAGCCGGACCGAACCGGACCGCGTCCGGGGGCGCGGCGTTCTTCGATCTCGATCGCACCCTGCTCGCCGGCGCCTCCGGCGAGGTCTTCTCGCACGCGATGCGGGCGGCCGGTCTGGTCACTCGCTCGGTGCCCGGCGAGGCGTGGCTCTTCCGGGCGTTCAACTCGGTGGGCGAGACGCTGCCGTCGATGGCGCTGGCCCGGCAGGCCGCAGTGCTGGTCAAGGGCAGGTCGCGCGCCGCAGTGCAGGCGGCGGCAGAGCAGGCAGCGGTCACCCTGCACGGCATGGTGCAGCCACTGGCCGCACCCCTGTTCGCCGAGCACCGGGCGGCCGGGCGGCCGATCGTGCTCGCCACCACCACGCCGTACGACCTGGTGAAGCCGCTCGCAGACCTCCTCGGCCTCGACGGCGTCGTGGCCACCCGGTACGGCGTCAACGCCGACGGTCGCTACGACGGCACCATCGCCGGCCCGTTCGTCTGGAGCACGGGCAAGCTCGCCGCCGTCCGCGAGTGGGCCGATCATCACGGCATCGATCTGGCTGCAAGCTTCGCCTACAGCGACAGCGTGTACGACACCCCGTTGCTGGCGGCCGTCGGCAACCCGTTCGTCGTGAACCCCGATCCGCGCATGGTGCTGATGGCAGCGGCGCGGCGCTGGCCCACCATCGATCTGTCGGCCAAGCGACTCGACGACGATGGGGCGCTGCCGCGGATCCCGGTGGTGAACCTCGAGATCCAGCGGGTGGCGCTCAGCTTCACCCACCCGTTCTTCTTCCCCTACGCGAAGTTCGACATCGACGGCATCGAACACATCCCCACCGAGGGGCCCGGCATCATCGTCGGCAACCACCGCAGCTACTTCGACGTGGCGGCCATGGCACTCACCATCGCTCGCACCGACCGCACCGTTCGCTTCCTCGGAAAGAAAGAGGTGTTCGACGCGCCAGTCATCGGCCAGATCGCCGCGGCCATGGGCGGCATCCGAGTCGACCGCGGCACCGGGTCGGACGAACCGCTGCAGGCTGCCGCCGAGGCGCTCGAGCGTGGCGATCTGGTGGCGATCATGCCGCAGGGCACCATCCCGCGCGGGGCAGCGTTCTTCGATCCGAAGCTCAAGGGCCGATGGGGTGCTGCACGGCTGGCGGCCATGACCGGCGCGCCGATCATCCCGGTGGGGCTGTGGGGCACCGAGAAGGTGTGGCCGCGCTCGGCCCGGCTGCCGAACCTGCTGAACATCGTCGACCCGCCGACGGTGCGGGTGCGCGTGGGTGCCGCCGTGCCGTTGAAGCACAAGGACCCCGACGTCGACACGAAGAAGGTCATGAAGGCGATCATGGACCTGCTGCCGCCCGAGGCGCGGGCGAAGCGTGTGCCGACGCCCGAGGAGGTGGCGGCAGCGATGCCGCCCGGCGCGAAGGCGGCCACACCCGAGTCGGCGCGCCGGCCCGGCACCGACTAGCCAGGCTGGCTGATCAGTCGCGGGTCACGGCGGCCCGCCGCGGCGGCCGCGGCACGAACGGCGACGTGCGGGCCACGTAGTCCTCGTAGCCCTGCCGGCGCTTCACGAGCGACTTCTCGAGCAACGTCACGCCTGACACCCGCCGCAGCAGCAGGGTCATGAGCGCGGCACCGATGAGGCCCCAGGAGCCCGTGCCGGTCTCGGCAGCCACCAGAGCGATGCCCCACCACACGCAGGCATCACCGAAGTAGTTGGGGTGCCGGGTGTATCGCCACAGTCCCCGGTCCATCACGATGCCGGCGTTGGCGGGGTCGGCCTTGAAGCGGGCGAGTTGCGCGTCGCCGACGACCTCGAAGAACAGCCCGACCAACCACACGGCCACGCCGACGATCGCGAGGGGCCCGACGTCGGGTGTCGGGTCGGCCTGGCCGAGCTGCACCGGCAGCGAGACGATCCACATCATGAGCCCTTGGAACGCGAAGACGGTCCCCAGGCTCACCAACGCGAATCGCGATCCCCATCGCTTGCGCATCGCGCGGTACCGGTAGTCCTCGGGCTTGCCGTGGTTGCGCCAGCCGAGGTAGCCGGCGAGCCGGAGCCCCCACACCGTCGTCATGAGCACGAGCAGGATGCGTCGGGTGTCGTTGCCGCCGTCGACGGTGAGGAACACGGTCCACGCCACGACGACGAAGCCGAGGCCCCACACGATGTCGACGATCGATGCGTTGCGCACCACGAGGCTGATCACCCAGGTGATGAGCATGAGGACGCCGATGGCGGTCGCTGCGGCGGTGAGGGCGGTGGCGGTGGGCGACATGGTTCAGCTCCGGTCGGGGGACGATGCGTGCGTGAGCAGCCGGTCGACCTCGTGGTCGGCGCGCAGCCATTGTTGGTCGAGCCACGGCGCGAGGTCGGCGCCGGTGGGCACGTCGGTGCGCTCGATCCGGACCGCCTCGAAGTGCGCCTCGGGGGCGGCGCGTCCGAGCGCGCGAAGGATGCCGCCGAAGGTGTCGAGGCCGTCGAAGCCGGTGTGCCATGCGAGCACCACGTCGGCGGTTGGGCAGCCCTCGATGAGGGCGGTCGCGCCGGCGGGGCGAGGTGGCAGCAGGTGCTGCAGGGGAGCGAGCGTCGCAGCCCGGGCCGGATCGCGCTCGGCGATCTTGGCGAGCGCCCGCGTCCGCTTGGCGGCTGTGGCGCGGGTGCCCTCGGGGAAGATGACGGCGACGTCGCGGTCGCCCATGTCGGCGGCCAGTTCGCGGAGCGCGACGAGCTCGCCGGACGAATCCGACGCGTCGCGGTCGACGAAGTGGTTCGGCACCCGGCCACCGACGACGTCGAGGCAGGGGTCGAGGAGCAACTCGCGCTTCAGCACGTAGCGGGGACGCTGACCTGCGCAGGAGGTGACCACCCAGGCGCTGAGCAGCGAGTCGGCGAGGCTGGCGTGACGGCACAGCACCATCGGTGCGGCGGCCGGTGAGCCACAGTGCTCCGGCGGCGGTGACCCCGACGGTCTCGAGCCAGCTCCAGCCCAACGCGAACAGGAGCAGTCGGGTGACGGGCAGGCGCAGCCGAAGCCGGACCACGTCGATCAGCGCCGTGAGCGGGAGCCAGAGCGGCAGGGCGACGGTGAGCGCGAGCGCCAGCACCACGACGGCCGGGATGCTCAGAATGCGCCGTTGCGCTGTGCCCACGGCGGGAACCCTAGAACGTTCCGATGGATGAACCGGATCCGAACGGATGGGTGCCGAACCGTTGGATGATGGCATTGTCTACCGACCAGTAGGTAGTCTGAGCGAATGCAGGATCTCGAGCTGTTGCACGAACTCACGCCGGTCGCCGAGCGACTGACGGAACGGCACTACGAGACCTGCAAACCCTGGTACCCGCACGAGTACGTGCCGTGGAGCATGGGCCGCGACTTCGAGCCGGGCGTCGACTGGGACCCGGCCGAGGTGCCGCTGCCCGATTCGTTGCGCAGCGCGCTGTTCGTGAACCTGCTCACCGAGGACAACCTGCCGTACTACTTCCAGACCATCGACCGCATGTTCGGCCGCGAGGGCGTGTGGCGCGAGTGGTCGCACCGCTGGACCGCCGAAGAGGCGCGGCACTCGATCGTGATGCGTGACTTCCTCACCGTCACCCGGGCCCTCGACCCGCGTGCGCTCGAGGACGGGCGGATGTCGCAGATGTCCGGTGGCCAGGTGCCCGACCCGACCTCGCCGGTCGACGGCTTCGTCTATGTGGCGCTGCAAGAGCTCGCCACCCGCATCGCGCACCGCAACACCGGTCGTGCCCTGCAGGAGCAGTTCGGTGACCACCCGGTGGGCAAGTACGGCTACGACCTCCTCGGCCGGGTCGCCGCCGACGAGAACTTCCATTTCCTCTTCTACCGCGACCTCACCTCGGCGGCGCTCGAGCTCGACCCGTCGACCGTGTTGCCCGCCATCGAGCGCCAGGTGCGCGAGTTCGAGATGCCGGGCACCGGCATTCCCGGCTTCAAGCAGCACGCCGACGCCATCGCGAAGGCGGGTCTCTACAACCTGCTCCAGCACCACGACCAGATCCTCGAGCCCGTGGTCATGAAGTGGTGGAAGATCGAGTCGCTGCAAGGTCTCACCTCCGAGGCCGAGGTCGCCCGCGACGCGCTCGTCCGTCAGATCCAGCGCATCGGCAACGCCGCCCGCCGGCTCGCCGAGCGTGCCCGCGAGGCCACCGAGAAGGCGAGCGAGCGGGCAAAGGCCGGCATCGCCGAGCGCCGCCCAGGCTGACCGTTCGGCCCGGTCAGTCAGCCCGGCCCGGTCAGTCGCCGGTCGCGCCGTCGATCGACTCGCGCAGGAGGTCGGCGTGGCCGCAGTGCCGTGCGTACTCCTCGATCATGTGGATCATGATCCAGCGCAGCGACACCTCGCCGCGATGACCATCCCGGATGGCGCCGAGCGCGTCGAGGTCGATCGAGTGAGCGATGATCGCCCGTGCGTGGGCGACCTCGCCGTGCCACTGGGCGAGCGCCTCGGTGAGCGTGTCGTCCGGGTCGGGGTGCCAGTCGCGGTCGGGGTCGTCGGCGGTCTCGTGGATCGACTCGATCTGCTCACCGGCGAAGAAGATGCGGAACCACCAGCGTTCGACGTCGGCCATGTGGCGCGTGAGGCCGAGCAGGTGCATCGTGCTCGGCGGGACCGTGGTGCGCGCCGCGGCCTCGTCGACACCCTCGACCTTGCGGGCCAGGACGGCGCGGTAGTAGTCGAGGAACTGGCAGAGCATCGTGTGCTCGGGGCCGACCTCGTCGATGTCGGGCAGTTCCATCATTGCCGGCTCGTCATCGAAACGGTTCGCCGTCGAAGCGGTCGATGGTGGTGAACTCGTCGACCGGGCGGCGGCTGAGCTTCGTGGGCTGGTGCACCGGGTGACCGAGCATGATCGTGGCGGCAAGCGCGTGGTCAGGTGGCAGACCGAGCAGCGGCGCCGCCGCCGGCTCGGCCCGCGACAGAAACGTCGTCATGACGCCGCCCAGGCCGTGTGCCCTGGCCGACAGCAGGATGCTCCAGCAGAACGGGTAGATCGACGCGCCGCCCGTGACGGCCGGCCGGTCGAGGTTGCCGTCCATGAGGGCGATGCGGTGGAGGTCGGCGGCGACGGCGAGCACCACCGGCACGGTGGCGATCGCGTCGAGCAGACCGTTCGGGGCGGCGATCGGCGGTGCGTCGATCGACCGACCGAAGGCGAATGCCGTGCCACCGGCCGCGTTCGCCCCGACGTATTCGTCCCAGATCGGCCGCATCAGCGCGCCCATCCGGATGCGGATGTCCGGGTCGCGCACGACGGCGACTCGCCACGGCTGACGGTTGCCGCCGCTCGGGGCGAAGCGGGCGTCGTCGAGCACCTCGCGGAGCACGGTGTCGTCGACGGGCGCGTCGGTGAAGGCGCGCACCGCCCCGGTGGTGCGGATGGCTTCGCGGACGTCGATCACGTCCGCACTCTACGACTCAGCGCCCGACAGCATCGGTGAGGTTCGACCCGCGTGGCGCCGACCGAACCGCACGGAACCTGCAGATCGGTGAGGTTCAGCCCGCGTGGCGCGGGCCGAACCTCAC
>Ga0247833_1005901_pt1 | contig 13936 bp, 13 predicted proteins | sample LaCruzMarch2015__7_FD_187117 | JGI IMG/M metagenome (GOLD analysis project Ga0247833, IMG submission 187117) | Freshwater microbial communities from meromictic Lake La Cruz, Castile-La Mancha, Spain - LaCruzMarch2015_8m | ecosystem: Environmental > Aquatic > Freshwater > Lake | place: Spain...
ATTTAATACTGGAGCTAACGTGGTACTTAATAACTCAAAAAATCCAGAAGCTCGTAACATTCCAATTGCAACTAACATCCCTACAAGATAAGGAATAATATTTATAATAGTTTCAAATCCTTGCTTAGCTCCAACGATGAAAGCATCAAAGACATCGACTCTTTTATAAGCTCCATATAAAGGGATGCCAACCATAAAAGAAAGCATAATCCAATTAGAAAAATAATTAGTGAAATTAGTCATAAATTATCAGAGTCCTTAATACGATACATTGGTAATTTAGCCAATTGTGTTACTGCTATAAGTCCAACAATAGTAGATACACTAGTTGCTATTAATGAGCTTAAAATTATACTCGTAGGATTTGTACTATTATTTATTGCCAAATATGCAATTGCTGTTGCTGGAATTAACTGAATACTTGAGGTGTTAATAGCTAAAAAAGTACACATAGAATTGCTAGCGGTATGAATATGTGTATTTAACCGCTGTAATTCTTTCATTGCTTGTAATCCAAAAGGAGTAGCTGCATTGGAAAGTCCTAACATATTTGCAGCAATATTAAGTAGCATCGCCCCCATAGCTGGATCTTCTTCGGGAACATCAGGAAAAAGACGGCGCATAATTGGCTTTAGTACATGGGCTAGTTTTTTTACTAAACCAGACTCAGTGGCTATGCTCATTATTCCTAGCCACAACGCCATAATTCCTGCTAACCCAAGTGCTAACTCAAACCCTAATTTAGCTGAGTCTGTAATTGCTCGCACAACATTTTCAATCCGGCCCTCAATAATACCAACAACAACTGAGAGTGAAATCATTGCAAGCCAAATTTTATTCAGCATTTTTTACTCCGTAATAATTTAGTCATGAATTATTAGAAATTATCTAAAAATCCAAACCTACTAACTTTTCTGTTACAATCTATTTTGTAAATTAATAAGGAAAATAATGACTATACACAATTTTCTCAAAATTACTATTCTAATAGGTTTACTAATCTTACTAAGTGCTACCAGTATTGCAGGGCAAGAACAAGAAGCAAATATTAGAATTAATCAAATCTATAATACCCTAGACAATAATAAATTTAATATATCAGAACGAATAACTATTATAAGTTCAAAATTTCTTGGGAAACCTTATTTTTTAGGCGCCCTTGGTGAGGGCAATCATGGCGATTATAATCAACTTCCCCTTTACCGCACTGATGTATTTGATTGTGAAACCTATGTTGATACAGTATTAGCATTAGCTTTTGCATCTAATCTTAACAGTTTTAAAAACTACATTAATCAAATACGTTATCATGATGGTCGCGTAGCTTTTATTTACCGCAATCATTTTACTTGCCTTGATTGGAACATTAATAACCAACATAAAGGATTTGTTAAAGATATAACCACAAAAATTCATGATAAACATAATAAATCTATTGTTAAATTTGCTCGTGCGTTAATTAATAAACCTAGTTGGTATAATCATATGCCCATTTCTATAATACAAATTCCTAACCTTGATGAATTTTCACGAACAAAACTTCTTGAATCTTTAAAACGTGAAGGCTCTAAACTTCCTAAATCCACCTCAATAATTCCATATATTCCTTTAACCGCATTATTTGATAAAGATGGTAAAGAAAATAATTATCTATTTAAACAAATCCCAAATGCCGCAATTATTGAAATTATTCGTCCTAATTGGGATCTTAGTAAAGAAATTGGTACTAATTTAAACGTTTCACATTTAGGCTTTGCCATATGGGAAAATGATGAACTTCTCTTTCGCCAAGCATCATCAACCGAGCATAAAGTTATCGATGTTCCATTAATTGATTATCTTCGTAATGCCTTAAAAAGCCCGACTATAAAAGGAATAAACGTACAGGTGGTTTTACCCAACTAACATTGATCTTTTGAGCTTCGAAGAGATTAATTTTGTTGTAAATATAGTAAAATAACTGCAAGTAGATTGCGAAATAATTAAGTATGCTTAATAATGGAAGAGATTACTTACTACGGACGGAGTAAAAATGAAGGTAAAAAGCTCTTTGTGCTTGCCGATGTGCCTTAGCCTTATTGCTTTGGCTTTAACTGGGTGTTATCACCCACCTTACAATAATTTTCAAAATGATTACCGCGGAGTTAAACGGGTAGCGCTCGCTACAGGAATTGGAGCAGGAACTGGTGCTGTTGTAGGCTCAGTTACTGGAAGTACTGCGGCAGGAGCTATTATTGGTGGGGCTGCAGGAGCTGCTATTGGTTTATATAGTAGTAGTAAAAAAGAGCTTATTAGAGAAATGCGGGATCAAGATATAGAACTTATTTCCTATGGTGATAGGATGACGCTAATTATATCAACCGATGATTATTTTGTTTTCAATAGCCCGCGCTTAAATGATATAAACTATCCTGGTTTAAATAATATCGTAAGATTAATTAAATATTACCCAAATACCACCTTTCACGTTGCATCATTTACTGATAATATTGGCTCTCATCACCATAAAAGAATGCTATCACAAGCCCGTGCTGAAACTATGCTTACCTTTTTATGGGCAAATAATATCCCTGCTGATCTTCTTTATGCAGAGGGTTATGGTGATAAACACGATGTGGCCGATAATAAATTAATCCGTGGAAGCGCTTATAATCGGCGACTTGAAATACAGTGGACAACTAATAAATGCAAAATAGCACAACCAGCTCCTTATTTATCGGCAATGAGTGGTGAAGTTAGCAAATAAGAGAAATTCATTCATGCTTAAACGTGATATTTCAACCACAAATATTTTAGTTGTTTCTGCCGGCGGAATGATAGGCTCTGGATGGTTATTTAGCCCATTTATCAGCGCACAAATGGCAGGCTCTAATGCCCTTATTAGCTGGATAATTGCTGCTGTTTTTATGTTGTTTATTGCCCTACCTTTATGCGAATTAGGTACAATGTTTCCCATTTCAGGTGGAATGTCTAATTACCCAACTTATACTCATGGCCAAGAAGTGGGCTTTTTATTTGCGTGGATCTCATGGCTCTCTTATGTTGTAATGACGCCAATTGAGATCCAAGCCATTCTTCAATATTCTAGTCATTTTTTTCCTTCACTAATTATGAGTAATACCGCGTCCCTTACCTTGTCAAATACAGGTTACGTTGTGGCGATTTGTATAATGTTTTTTGTAGTTATTCTAAATTCTTATGGAATTAAAATTCTTGCCGAGTGTAATAAATACGCAAGTTTTATAAAATTCATTTTACCAAGCATTGCAATTATTGCTCTTTTACATAGTTCAAATTCATTAATAAATATTAATATCCATTTAAATGACAAAGAAAGCTGGGTACAAATCTTTACCGCTCTTTCTGCAGGAGGAGTAGCATTTGCCTTTACCGGATTTCAAAATGGATTAATTTTGGCAGGCGAGGTAAAAAACCCACAAAGAAATATTCCTATTGCCATTTTAGGTGCGGTATTAATAGGCTTTATTTTATACTTCATGTTGCAATTTAGTTTTATCGCCGCTATGCCACAAAAATATATAGCACAAGGTTGGCAAGCGCTTCATTATCCTGGTGATAGCGGACCTTTGGTTGGCTTAACTCTTATGCTTGGTCTTGGCATAGTTGCTACCTTGTTAATGATTGATGCGGCCTTTTCACCATTCGGTACAACACTTGTCTATACAGCTGCTACTTCGCGAATAGTATATGGTATGGCCTTAAATAATCATTTACCAAAAGTTTTTTTAAAAACAAATCGCTATCAGATCCCTTATGTAACTCTTTATGTGAATTTATTAGTAGGTGCTTTTTCATTTTTACCTTTTCCTGGATGGCAAAAATTAGTAGCATTTTTATCATCAGCATCTATCCTTTCTTACGGGATTGGACCAATTTGTCTATTAGCCATGCGTAAATTACAACCAGATACACATCGCCCTTTTAAACTAATCGCAAGTTTGTTTTTTTCTTACTCTGCATTTTATTTCTGTAATTTAATGCTTTATTGGTGTGGATATAGCATTTTATGGAAACTTGACGTAGCGTTATTGGTAGGTCTTATTGTCAGTCTTGGCTACAACCGTAAATCTTTTTTTACATGCGGACCTGCTTTATATTGGTTTACGTTTTATATGATATCTTTATTAGCTATTTCATATCTTGGCTCATTTGGCGGAATAGGATTATTAAAATTTCCTATTGATATATTATGTATACTTCCGTTAAGTGTTTTAGTACTTGTTCTATCTCAATCATTACTCTCAATAAAAAATCATAAACCTATTATATTTACTAATGATGAGTTAGATATTAAGCCAATTGACTCTGTCTAGAGCTATAATGAAAAAATTTAGATAAATAAGATTTGATCAAATTAACTGTCAAAGTTATATATACTTTGCTATCTGATCTTTTGCGAGAGTAAGCAAACGCTCTACCTCACCAATTTCAGCTTTAAGGTTTAATATCATTATAGGCTCTACTGCTGATACTTGCTTATTAGCAAGGGTAGATTTAAGGGCTTGAAGCTGCGCAGAAAGACTTGCAATTTGCTCTTCGAGTAATAAAATTCTTTGCTGCCTAGTGCTAATTGACTCTACTCCAAAAGGTATAGAACAAGTTGTTTTTGTTTTTTCTTTTTTAATTTTGCATAAATTAACCAGTACATTAATTTTCTTCACTACTTGTTCTGCAATATAACGAGAACTTCTTTCATTTTTATTGTTATTTAAACTGTCTAAATCTCTATTTATTTCATCAATACAAGACTTAGGCGTCACCTCTAATTGATTATTAAAAAGACCTCGCGGTAATAAATTAGGGTTTATTGTGGTAAAAAGATTAGATAATTTCCATGCAAGCTCAGGCATCCTAAGTGATAATGTTTCCAGAGAATCTTTATAATTTTTATTTAATTCTGTCATATTAAGCTTCAATAGCTATAACACCAATTGTATTTCGTCGTGATTGCAGCCAATTAAATATAAAAGGTGGTAAACACATGAAAAATAGACCTGAAACTAGCATGATTTCATATTGAATTATGCTTCCTATATTAATTCCTTCCGGGGGGAAAAAGCTAACTACTAAGGTCGTACATGTACCAACCATGCCTATTAGGACTACTGCTATCATACCAAATGTCCCGCCAGGAATCTTAAATGCACGTGGATGCGTCGGTGCTGAAAACCTTAATTTAACTGCTGCAAAAAACATCAACAGATACATTAACATATAAAGTTGAGCGGCCAAAGCGGTTAATAACCAATAAGAGCCATTAACCGATGGCATAAATAAAAATAAACTTGAAAGTAATGTAACTATAATAGCTTGACCTACTAACAGAACCACTGGGGCGCCATTTTTATTAACCTTTTGAAAAAATGGTGGTAAATTACCATCTTCTGCCGCTACTAATAAACCTTTAGTAGGAGCAATGATCCAATTAGATACTCCGCCTAAACCGCCCATCACCAACATAATTGCAACTACTGGCATCAACAGCGCTAAATGATAACGTGCGAAAAATGCACCAAAGGCCTGCATAATTCCCGCAACTAGGTTGATATCACCTTGTGGCAGAACAATTGCTATAGAAAGCGAGCCTAAAATCAAGGTAGATAAAATAATAAATACTGAATATATAAGAGCTCGTGGAAAAGCTTTTTGTGGATTTTCAACATCATTAGCATGCACCGTTGCAATTTCAATTCCACAAAATGATAAAATAATCGCAGTCAAAGATACCCACATTGAGCTATTAAGCTCGGGCATAATCGATGAACTATCAAATTCAACCTGCATTAAATTACCGCCAAATACCCAAGCAGCTCCCAAACCAATAATCAATGACATAGGCACCAACAACCCAGATATTGTACAAATGCTACTCATCAATGCAGAGGACTTCATGCCCCGCAAATTTACGTAAGTCGCCCCCCAGAAAGAACTAATAATAACGGCACACAAAAAATATGGACTATTGGCTAATGAAGGTGAAATTAAATAGCCTATAGTACCCGCAACAAAAGAAAGAATGGTAGGATACCAAATAACATTTTCAATCCATTGTAACCAAATGGCTAGAAAGCCTGCCTTCTTACCAAAAGCCTCTTTTACCCAAATATACACACCACCTTGTTTTGCCCAACCAGAAGCAAGCTCTGCTGAAACTAAAGCGGTAGGAATAAGAAAAAATACAGCTCCTAATATAAAAAAAATAATAAGCTGGCTACCAAACAATGCTGTGGCTGGTAAATTACGAATACTATCAACAGATCCCACGGTAATCATCGTGAGACTGAATATAGACAGTGCATGCTTTTTATTACTCATTATTATCCTTCTAAAACAAAATATTTAAAATTTTAACAACATTTTACTATAATCAACTAAGATATTCTGCATGGTGCGCACGCTATCGCTTTGCCCACCCGAGATATTTATTTTAGTCTTTGTAGACTTGATTATCTTAACCTTTGTCCATTTAATACATCATAAATAGAACTAGGTTGATTAGCCCCACCTAAATCGCCTGATAAACAAGCATCAATTCCTTGTGGGAATTGTCTCATTAATTCAGCAATATCCATAGCAGGATCGTTCCCGCTAATATTAGCACTAGTTGAAACTATAGGCCCATCAGCACAAAGTGCCCGCGCTATTGGATGCGCGCTCATGCGAATTGCAATACTATCTTGCTCACCACTTAAATATTCATCAACAAATTTTAACTTAGGAAAAACCCAAGTAACATGTCCCGGCCACGTTTTTTTAACTCTGTCTAATAAATTACTATCAATACTAGGAGCCAATAACTCCAATTGCGACCAATCAGCAATTAAAACAATCAATCCTTTACTAAAAGGCCGCTGTTTTATAGCAAGAATTCTCTTAACAGCCTCTTGATTAAATGGGTCACATCCCAGACCATATACTGCCTCTGTTGGGTAAGCAATAATGCCTCCCTGATCAATTAGATGGCGCGCCTCCATAATTTGGCTAATAATTTTCATTTATCTATCCATACTGGTTTTTATTATATCACCTTGCATCAATTGCCTATTTATAATACAATTGCTGACCACCAAATAATCAATTGGTTGTTTATTTTAACATACATCGGTGAAAAAATGCATTTATTTAAACAAATATTTTTATTAATTATGTTATTTTCAATTATTTCTAGCCAAGCTTTAGCCCTAACCTTGGATGAAAAAATAGGTCAAATGCTAATAATAGGCTTTGATGGCAAAACCATTAATGCTAACTCCAAAATAGTAAAAATCATTGAAGAATCAAATATCGGTGGAGTTATTTTATTTGATTACAATAATCAAACCAAACAATTTGATAAAAATATTGGGAGCCCCGAACAAGTTAAATTATTAAATAAACAACTACAAAATTATACATACAATGCAAATATTACCAATCATCGCGAAAATTTGCCATTATTAATTTCAGTTGATTATGAAGGTGGCAAAGTTAACCGCTTAAGAGAAGCTTATGGATTCCCTGCTACAATATCTGCAAAAAACATTGGTAATATGCCTAGAGACGCTGCTGATAATATAGCAGAAAACATGGCGCAAACATTAAAATCAGCTGGATTTAATTTAGATTTTGCTCCAGTTTTAGATGTTGATATTAATCCCGAAAATCCAGTGATCGGCAAAAAGCAACGTAGTTTTTCTTCAGATCCTGACAAAGTCGCAGCTTACGCTAAAATTTTCTCAGAACAATTTTTAAATCATAGCGTACAATGTGCTTATAAACATTTCCCAGGACACGGCAGCTCAACTAAAGATTCTCACTTAGGTTTTGTAGACGTTACTGATACATGGCAAAATCGTGAACTAATACCATTCGAACAAATGCTCGCGGCTGAAAAACACTGCGGTATCATAATGTCTGCACATATTGTAAATCGAAAATTAGATGCTTTAGGTATGCCTGCAACGTTATCATATGAAATTTTAACCAATACTTTACGCAAAAAATTAAAATTTGATGGCGTAATTATTACTGATGACATGCAAATGAAAGCTATCACAGATAATTATGGTACTGATAATGCTATTACATTAGCAATAAATGCTGGCGCCGATATGCTTATTTTTGGTAATCAATTAACTCCAAACTACCTTACACCTAAAGAAATAGTTGAAATTATTAAGCAAAAAATAGCTAGTGGTGAAATAAATGAAGAGAGAATAAATGAAGCCTATCGCCATATAACTAATTTAAAAAATAATCTTAAAACACCTTCTTTGCGCGTGATAGAATTATAATAATATTTTATATTTTTGTGATTAAATAATGGAACTTTTAAAAAAATTAGTAGCTTTAGAAAATATAGCGGATAACTTTGGATTTAGCTGGGAAAAACCACAACAAATCATCGATCAAATCAGATCTGAATGTTTGGAAATTATTGAACATATAGAACCTAATTCAAAAAATATCGATGAACTTGCATTACAAGAAGAAGTTGGCGACCTCCTCCATGCAGCATTTTCATTATGCATATTTTTAAAATTAGACCCAGAAGAGACCTTAAAAAAAACAATTGCTAAATTTGACCGTCGCTTATCTGCGGTTAAACAAATTACAATAGATAAAGGCTTAAATGACTTAAAAGACAAGTCATTTGATGAATTAATGCAAATTTGGCGAAAAGCAAAAAAACTGGTTGGCTAAGATGCCTAAAATTGACGATGGCTAACTTATTAAATAAGCGCCAAACTTCGATTATGACGAAATATATCAGCTTGATTAGGCATTGAATAAAAGTGCTTTACCACATCATAAGCTTATGAGCCCAACAATCGAACCGGAGTATCAAAATCTGGGTTTATATTTGAATTATTATTAGGACTATCTTTATTTAGTGATTCATCTGGTTTTGATAGAGGTTTATTTTCGTTTTTTTTAAAGAAAAAGCTAACACCAATCACTAAAGCCGCCGATACAATTGAAGTGTTTCTTACACTATTGGAATTAAATAATCTGTGCATTGTTCTCTCTACGATTAATTTTTGTAGTGATTATAGGGTCTTTTGAAAATTGCTACAACCCCTATTTGGTGTGGCCAATTGTCAATAGATGCTAAATCAATCAAAAACTTTGCTACTACTAAATAAATTGGGTGGGATTCGATTGACTAAACCTAATATCTAATAATCAATTTCAAAAAAATTAGGGTCAAATTCATAACAGAACCATTTAATTTGATTCCCTTTCTCTTCAATCATAATAGAAAACATATCCAAACTAGCTAATTCATTTTTAGGTCTCATAAAACAAACTCTATCATCATTAGATAGGGTTATATAACGATAACCATTAGTCTCCATATAATCAATGGGTAAAGTGAAAAAACCTGGATGATATTCTAATTGGGCAGGTTTTCCAGAAATTAAAATTTTATCAGCATAAGCTGTATAGCTAAAAAGGATTAGCATTGTTCCTATAATGCTCATTATAATTAGCTTTATCATAATAGAACTCCATTATTAACTAATAATAACTAATTAAATTATAGCAGATGATATGAATAACTTGGAATTTGCGACAAATACTAATAATAATTCATTAGATAAGCTTTTTTGCACCTGGTGTTTTTCAAAAATATAATCCTGGTTGCAAAGCAACCAGGCTACCTGGAGGATAAAGAATGTAGCAGTTTATCCTTCAGTCAAATTTCAGTAATATCATGAATAACAACATCTTCCAAAGGAACATCGCCGTGACCTGATTTCTGGCCTGTTTTAACTTTTGCGATTAAGTCGACAACATCCATCCCCTCAACTACCTCACCAAATACACAATAGCCAAAATTTTGTGCCTGTTCTCCGCTGTAATTTAAGAATGAATTATCAACAAGATTAATAAAAAATTGAGCTGTTGCTGAATGTGGATCCATAGTCCTTGCCATTGCAATAGTCCCACGCTTATTAAGCTTAGAACCTTTAGCTTCATTTACAACCGGAGCATCTGTAGCTTTATTTTCCATTTGAGCAGTCAATCCGCCGCCTTGAATCATAAAACCACTAATAACACGATGGAAAATAGTATCTTTATAAAAACCTTTTTTTACATAATTCAAAAAATTAGCCGCAGTTTTAGGCGTATTTTCTTCATCTAATTCCAATTTAATATCACCTTTAGATGTACTAATTAAAATCATAATTTCTCCTCAGTTATCAAATCACGCATTCTATCACAAACATCTTGTAAAACACTGATATTGTGAATACTAGCAAGAGATGTAAATAAATTAGCTTTCTGTTTAAATAATTGATGCAAATAAGCGCGCGAATAATTTTTACAAGTAAAACATTTACAAGTTGCCATTATTGGCGACAAATCATTTGCAAAGTTAGCTTTCTTAATTTGTATGCGAGCATTTTGATGTTCACTTTCAAATTTTAACCAATTCCCAGATTTAACTACCTCACCACAATACAATGCTCCATGACGTGCATTTCTCGTAGGGGCTACACAATCAAACATATCAATGCCCTCAGCCACAACATCTAAAAGATCTTGTGGAGACATACCAACGCCCATTGTATATCGTGGCTTATTCTCTGGCAAAAACTCATAGATCCAGCGAATAACATCAACAGTAGCCGGCATATCAAACCCAATAGTTTCTCCGCCAATAGCAATACCATCAGTATTCTGAGATGCTACAAAAGCTGCAGATTCACGTCGCAGATTCTCGTAGACGCCGCCTTGAACAATCCCAAATAAAGCTTGTTTAGCACCATAAACTGAGTTGGGGAATTCTTGATGATAATCTATTGATTGCTTAAGCCAACGATGAGTTCTCGCCATAATCGCTACAACTTCTTTTTGCGTACAATCACTTGGCGTGCATTGATCAAACGCCATAATAATATCAGCGCCAATAATTTTCTGAGTTTGCAACGACATTTCCGGCGTCATATGAATAAGTCTATCAGTACCAGGAATTGTAAAATGAGCACCAATTTCATCAATAGTACAAATTTCTTTATTTTTAGATAAACTAAAAACCTGAAATCCACCGCTATCTGTAAGCATAGGGCCATGCCAACCCATAAATTTGTGCATGCCTCCTGCCTGCTTTATAACTTCCATACCAGGAGCACAAAGCATATGATAAGTATTGCCACCTAAAATAATTTGACTGCCTGACTTAAGTAATTCACTTGGCATCATATTATTAACGCCTGCACGAGTACCTACCGGCATAAAAACCGGAGTAATAAATTCACCATGCGGAGTCTTAACCTTTGTTACTCTTGCCTTTGTATAAGCATGCCGATGAATTAATTCACATGAAAAAGATTGCATTATATTCAAATATTATAAATTTGCAGGAATAATAACCGAGCTTAACGCATAATGTCCATAAATTAACAATTTATGTTGGCATGGTATTCACTTTTGCCTTGCTCCTCTATACAAGGTACACCTGGAGCTACAAACATCCCAAACATTAAATGTGATGATGGAAGTAAAGGAGGTAAAAATGCCTCTAGGGATGGAGTAAGTTCAAAAAATAATGAACATCTATTATCTTCTGTTACTCTCTCTCTAACTGGTTTTAATCTCATAATTTGAAATGTTTCTTGTCCTAATTCAAATTGTTGATGCCCTTTAGTTGCAATTAATCTACAACCAATGCCATGATAAAAACTAATCAAATTTATTGAACGATTTAAAAAAGCAACAGTGAATTGATCATCTTTAAAATGACGAGAAATTAATGTACGTAAGGCCTCCTCCAATAATGGATTAATTTCTTTTAAAGCAGGCAAATTAGATCCATAGATTTTTAAAGTTGCTAGAATATGAGCCGCTTCCGGACCAAAATCAAGCCAACTTTGCTTTCCTAAATAAGACACCTTTACATAGTTTGCGCGAATTAAAAATTTTAAAATATGTATTTCTCGAGACAATTGATTTGCATAATAAGAAGCCTCCCCTCGAATATTAATAGTATTTTTTAAAATATTACTAAAAAACTCATGATCACAATGCAATCTTCCGTTTTTAAGATTTAAACTGGCAGCCGCGTGAGGAAGGTAATGATGAGATTCAAAAAAACCATCGGGAAATACACTAATATCCAATGGATGAATATTATTAGGTCCTGCTGGAACTTTAATATTAATAACACTATATGCCACAGAAGAATCACTAACCAAAAAATGCTCTTGAACTTTAAGATTATTGTTGCCATGAGGATTTTTTCTTCCTAGCTCATCAAGGATAAATTGAACTACAAATTCTTGCGTTTGTTGTTTATGACAAATGACTCTCGCATCAATATCACAATTATCCCACATAAAAAGCTCAGCCCCAAAGACTTCAACTGTACCTAATCCGCCTAATAATTCCTGTAAATATTGATAAACAGGATTGTTTCGCTCATAAAAATAACATCCCGATAGTTTTTTAATGAAAGCGTCTATATTTGAATTAAAGGATGAAGATAAATCAGCGTGAATAATTTGTTTGAGTGTAATTGCAAAATTATTAATCTCACGATTCCACTTATCTATGATCAAAGTGAAATCATTTAACATCGATGAATAAAAAGGTGAAATAATATCAATGGCTACTTTCTGCCTTGGCAGCGCCCTTAAAGGAGAATCTGTAAATAAATCAACCCCTAAAGGTTCTGTACTTATTCGCTCACTCCATTGATTTAACTGATGAATAAGTTGCCAAAGATCTTCCGCATCTTGACGCAGCTTAGATAACTCAACTGAATCTTTATAAAACTCAGAAAGTGATAATAAACCAATTAAAATAGGGTTAAGCAACAGCATAATGGCTTCAAATCGTTTTTTCTGCTGCGCTAAACTATGAAATAAAGGATTAACAACTGCAAATCGTGGGCTTTCCCTTAAGCTTTGCGCAGATAACTGAGGGCTTATTTCTGATCTTTCATCAAATGTAATAGGCGTGGTACTCGCGGTTAAAGTGAAACCAGCTCTTTCAGATTCAGATAGGGTTGCAACAGGCGCGGTGGCTTCCATGTCGTTAAAATCTTCTATGGGAAAGCTTATAATTGTAAAATCATCATTTACTGATTTGCTAGTTCCAGCTATTTCAAGATCACTAATACTTATTACAGAAATGTTTATAGAAAGCATCTTAATTAATGCGGGGATATCTTGCACGATTGGAGAAGCCGCATGTGCTTGATTAGATTCTATAAACCTAAGTACGTTAATAAAATGCTCCATTTCCTCTTGATATGCATCAATATACGCATAACTCCAAGTAGGCATAAGTTTTGGCCGTATATCTAATTCATCAAAATCAAATGCAACCATCTTTTCTGAACGTGCTTTTTTTAAATATCTTCCAAAATTAATTATTGATTTTTCTCTTTGTTCTAAAAATTTATAAAGACTAATCCATGGCGTTAACTTTACTGAATAATCAGTTTCTAATATTGACTCACTGTCTTCTAATTCTATCTTAAAGTTTTTTATATGCAGAAGAAGCTTTGATAGATGCATCCTCAATAAATCTATTTTTTCTTGATAAAACGTATTCGATGGTAATTCATAAACAAGCTCTGCAGGCACGCTCTTTTTCTTTACCACATGGTGTGGTTTATCTTCTTTAATTACAGCCGGATCTTTTTCTAATAGACGTCTAATCCCACGGATAGCTTTCTTAGAAAAATCCAAGTCTTCATTAAGTAATGCCTCAATTATTGGTGAAAATTCTTTACCACCTTCGCGCAATACTATTAAAATATTCTCTAAATCAACAAATATTCTTTTAAATTCAGGATAAGCATCTTGGTGCTTTGTAACTAATATATATAGATAATGGAAACTTTCAGCAAATAAAATAATATTTTCTGTGGTCTTATTTAATCTAGTTAAATTTTCATGTATTTTTTTCTTAAATGCCACAG
>Ga0247833_1005903_pt1 | contig 13933 bp, 12 predicted proteins | sample LaCruzMarch2015__7_FD_187117 | JGI IMG/M metagenome (GOLD analysis project Ga0247833, IMG submission 187117) | Freshwater microbial communities from meromictic Lake La Cruz, Castile-La Mancha, Spain - LaCruzMarch2015_8m | ecosystem: Environmental > Aquatic > Freshwater > Lake | place: Spain...
TAAGTTGTTTTGCAGGTTCGAAGGTTGGAAACTTATCTTTCGCCGTATCTCCATTTTTGTTTTCAAAAAACCAAACACCATTGGATGGTTTGTCCGGACATGAAACAATCAGATCGTAATCGCCATCGCCGTCGGCATCGCATGGTAACGGCCAAGCCCACAGCCCAACTCCCAAATCAACCACAAGACCTGGATGATTATATTGCAGCGGCCTAAGTTCGTTGGCTCGCGTTGTTGCACTGTGCTCCATGAGGAAGGCGAGTATCACCATCCATCGTTTCATATTTACACCATCATCATTTTGATAGACTGAAGGATCTGCTGAACGCGGTCTCGCTCGGGTTGTCGAAAGCGATGAAACGGATCAGCCATAAAGTCATCGCAGATTTCGAGCAATGACAAACTACCCTTGGTCGCTTTGATGTGACGCGACGAATACTTACCAATATCGTAAACGCGTTGCCAGCTTTGAATGATCGCATCGAGCTTTGCAACTCGGGCTTCATCTCCTTCTCGGCAAGCGTTATAGCATTCGACAAACAGTTCGGGAAAAACGTTTGCTCCTCCATTGACGCCGCCATCGCCGCCGATTCGCATCGCCTGGGGAAGCATCGCTTCTGGTCCGATCATGACGGACCAATCTGGACGAAGACTTTTCAGTCCAATAGCTCGCTTGAAGTATTCCAGGTCACCACTGCTATCCTTGATGCCTACGATCTTCGAGTGATGGGCCAGTTTCTCAATCGTTTCAATCTCAAACCAAACTTTCGTTAAGCTCGGCATGTTGTAGATCACTAGCGGAAGCGGTAACTCGCCGAGCAGATTCTCTACATAGCCCAGTAACTCGGTTTGGCCGACTGGGAAATAGTAGGGAGTGGCCGCGACAACCGCAGAAGCACCTGCTGATTTAGCATGTTTGGATAGAGCGATCGTTTCAACGAAAGAAGTGTCAGTCACTCCAACCAAAACTGGGATGCGACCGGCAACTTGATCGATCACGCTTGTGATCAACTCGCGTCGCAGTCGATAGCTCAAGCTCGGAGCCTCTCCCGTAGTTCCTAAAATGAACAGGCCATGTACCCCGCCGGAAATCACATGCTCCAGCAATCGCTCGAGTCCCTCGTGATCGATCGCATCTCTCGATTTGAGCGGCGTTACCAATGGTGGAATAATCCCGGAAAACGAGACGGTCATGAATTCTCCAAAGCGTCATTTTCGGACGCGAATCGTGGACGAATGGATAAGACAATTGCAATGGATACGACGCAACAAGCCGCAAAGGCTCCGAAGATTGTAGTCATCGGAAGTTTCATATCGAGCATTTTTCCGAACCCCCAGTCCGCCAAGCCGCCACAACTGATGCTGATCATGTTCATGATCCCGTAGCCTGTTGCACGATGATTTGGACGAACAATCTGGCATAGGATCGGCATGTTGTTGCAGTCAAAGAATCCCCAGCCAATTCCAAACAAGACGAGTGCAGCCATAGCAGCCAACATCGATTTTTCACTGGTAGCGATACCCACTCCGATAAGAGCTGGAATGATCAGCCCGACGCCAATAGCGCTAACGTAAATTCTCCCACGCGACGATCGACGCGCCCTGCGATCTGCTAACCAACCACCGAAGAGAGCCGCAAAAATGGCGGCCACTTGCCAGTACAAGGACGCCGAAACGCCTGCGAATCCTTGGCTGAGATCGAAACTCTCTTTGAGAATCGACGGCATCCAATCTCGAACAATCCAGGCTGACAACGCAGGGAGCGTGAAGTAAGCAACCAACAACAGGAACGAGAAATTCGTGAAGAGCTCGGTAAATACCGACCGCTCAACAGGCTTCGATATCGAGCGATCCGACGAGCTCTCTTGATCCAGTCCAAGGACTCCGTCACTCGCTTCCAATTTGGGAACATCACGTAAAAAGAATAGCAGAGGAACGGCGTAAGCAATTCCAATTATTCCAATCACTTGAAATGTTAATCGCCAACCGACTGCAGGAGAATCGGCAGCGTACCCTGCAAAACCTCCGAGTATCACTCCACAGTATATGCCCATCTGATGAACACCTACCGCCTTGGATCGCGTCGGCCCGATATGGTAATCCGATATGAGAGCGAGGGCTGCTGGGATGTAGAAAGCTTCGCTTATTCCCATTGCCGTTCGAGTCCATAGCAAGCCTTGATAACTATCCACCAAGCCCGTGAGAAACGTGATAGCCGACCAACAAACAAGACTTGCTCCGATTGTCCAACGTCGACTTACCCGATCCGCAAGAAGCCCACCGATTGGACTAAAGAAGGCATAAGACCATTTGAATTGGCCAAGCATGTAACCCCACTGCGACTCGCTAGCCATCCCCGATATATCCGACATCACCGACGTCTTCATCGCCGCAATCATTTGTCGATCAAGATAGTTTAGTAACGCAACAGGAAACAAAAGCAGCACGACTAGCCAAGCCATACTGATGGTTTCTTTTGAGCTTACTTTGTTAAACATGAGAAAGAGGTTAGTTGCAGTCGCTGGAAAACTAAATTGATTCAAGCAACGAGGTTCAACACAGAAGCGTTAAAAATAGAAATGGTCGAATGAGCCAAGTTTGGTAGGGAGGATATGGAAGGACAGTCTGTAAAGGCTGTACTCTAGCAGAGTTGCGATTGTTTGTCGGGTTCAAAGCGGCGCTGTCAAGTTGGATTTTACCGTTTATCGTTCTGCTCTCTGGGCTGCTCTATGTAAAAGACCATAAAAGACCAAAAGGATGTTTTGCTCCAGCTGAATTTGGAGTTTTGATTTGAATCCGGTTGCGGCTGGGGTTGCTGCGACTCCGGAAGCTAGCGAGCACACTTCGATTAAGGCTCGGGTGGATCATGTCGTTTCGAACGGTCGAGCCGAGGATTTGCAGGCGGCAGAGCTTGGTAGTGTGGCGGCGGTTCGGGTTAGTGGCGGGCTTGAAGATGAGCTTTGGCTTGTTCCGGTTGAGGATCGCAGAGGGCTTGGTGCGGTACGGTGGAGAGATGCGGAGTGGGTTTACGTTGGGCCAATACGTGATGTTGGTGGAGTACACAGGCCGGATGCTGCGTGATGGCAAGGCTGCGATTGCGGCGGACGTTGCAGATGTATTTGCACGGCTTGGTTGCACGCCAGAGACCTGGGGAGTTCGGATGTCGAAGCTTGCAGGAGGTCGATTGCTGGGGCGAGTCTGCGGGGGCGAGTCTGCGGGGGCGAGTCTGCGGAGTCGAATGCTTCGCGTCGAAGCTGCCTATTTCATTCGGGCAGCCAATATTTCCGCCTTTCAATCGCCATTTTTCTTAGCGAGCTGTGCATCTGCTAATGGCGTCCTATTCGCAACTTCTCAGCGAAGCGCCTAACGTGCAACCTATCTGGCGTCCGTTGATAGTATCGGAAGTAGGCTAAGCTGACGGATACAATTTTGCGAGTCACGAAATTGCTGTGCCTGTTTTTTTGTTCCGTGGTCTCGTTTCCAAACATTCCTGTTAACCACGGCGGACTTCGCGTTTACTCCGATGCCGATCACGTCAATTACTCGGACGATTCCAAGAATCGCCAGCCTAATACCGTCACGATTTCAAAGGGACACTGCACTTTTTCGTTGCGTCGCGTTGCGTGGAGCGAAGTGCTTTGCGTGGCGATTTAGTTGTCCTCGCGGAGGATTAGAAGTGGGGATCGCTCTTCCGCTGGCCAACCAAGCCGGAACCGGAGCAGAAGTTACTTTCACCAAGGCCAATCGCGTGAACATACCGCTGAGTGACAGAGCACCCGAACAGTGCCACCCACGAATAGCACCCTTTTAGTTCCAAGCTGTGCAACCCCTTCAGGGTTGATGCGGTGATGCTGCGTAGCGCACCCTGGGATAACAGCACCAGTTACGCGAGAACCCCAACTGGGTTCAACATCACAGCCCATGGACGCCCTAATCGTAAGCAGATTGTAGCAGTCAGTTATGCGCTCCGCCGAGATAAACTCGACGGAAGCGAAGCATGCAAGTCATGGGCATGGTAGCAGTCAGTCGTGCGCTCCGCCGAGATAAACTCGACGGAAGCGGAACTGTTTCCGGCCGCTTCAACAACCCGGGTAAGTTGACATCTCCATTTCCAGCTAAAACGGTTGTCGCAGTCTATCCAATGCGGAATTGCTGTGCCTGTTCTTTTTTGTCCCTCCTCTCAAAACGAAACGAGGAGAGCTGTTTTTCAGAGCTCACCTCGATTCTCGATTGATTAGGAGATAAGTAGCGGGCTTCTATCGACGATCGCCGCCGCCGCTGCGTCCACCGCCACCACCGCTGCGTCCGCCGCCGCCGCTGCGTCCGCCACCACCGCCGCCGCCGCTTCGGCCACGGAATCCACCGCGATCTCCGCCTCGGTCAGATCGTGGCCGGCTGCTTCCGCCGCCTGAACTGGTACGCTCGGGTCGATCCCCTCTTTCTTCGAACGGACGGTCTGGATTTGGCTCTCCGTCTTCGCCCAAATCATCCCCTTCAGCGTCCTCGTTACTAGCGAATTCGTCTTCAATTCCTAGTTCTTCCAGGGCTCGGCGTCGGGAGAGCTTCACGCGATCGTTGTCGTCGATATCGATCACGATTACCTTCATCGTGTCACCGACTTTGCAAACCGAATCAACGCTCGCAACATATCCACTGGATAGTTCGCTGATGTGACATAAGCCGTCTTTGCCAGGAAGGATTTCTACGAAGGCTCCGAAATCGCGAACGCTGGAGACTGTGCCGTCATAAATCTTTCCGATTTGAACGGTTGCCGTGCAAGCTTCTACTCGCGAAAGTGCAACGCGTGCACCTTCCGCATCGGAGCAAGCCACGGTTACATTGCCTTCATCATCCACGTCGATGGTGGCTCCGGTATCTTCTTGAATGGAGCGGATATTCTTACCACCAGGGCCGATCAGTGCGCCAATCTTTTCCGAATCAATTTTGGTTCGAAGAAGTCTAGGTGCGTAACGGCTGGTTTCGCTGCGTGGGCGAGGGATGCAAGTCAACATTTTGCGAAGAATCTCAATACGAGCTTCCTTCGCTTGCTTCAGCGATGCTCGAATGATCTCTTCGTTGATTCCATCGATCTTCAGATCCAGCTGAATGCCAGTGATTCCGTTTTGAGTTCCCGAAATCTTGAAGTCCATGTCACCATGGTGATCTTCATCACCCAAAATGTCTGTCAACAGAACAAACTGGTCTGGTTCGCGAACCAATCCGATGCTGATACCAGCAACAGGGTTGGTGATCGGGACACCAGCGGCCATCAAGCCCAGGCAGCCACCGCAAACGCTGGCCATCGAGGAAGAGCCATTGCTTTCCAAGATGTCGCTGATCAAACGAATGGTGTACGGGAAATCGTCTGGGTCTGGCAAAACGGGTTCTAGAGAACGTTCGGCCAGCATTCCGTGGCCAATTTCGCGGCGTCCTGGTGCTCGGATAGGCTTGCATTCGCCAACGGAAAAAGATGGGAAGTTGTAGTCCAGCATGAATTTCTTGCTGTACTCTTCGACCAATCCATCGACGCGTTGCTCATCGCGAGGCGTACCCAGCGTGACAGTCACAAAAGCTTGTGTTTCGCCACGTTGGAACAAAGCGGTCCCGTGCGTTCTTGGCAGCAGGTCTGTTTCGCAGTGAATGGCTCGGAGGCTCTTGCTATCGCGGCCGTCCGATCGCATTCCTGCCAAAATCGAATCTCGCACCACTCGGTTTTCAAGTGTGTGCCAAGCGCGGTAGAACGTGTCTTTGGTGATCGCTCCTTCGGCGGCTGGATCTGGGATCATTTCCGCGAAGGCAGCTTCACGAAGAACATTGCAAGCATCGTTTCGAGCTTGCTTGCCTTCGGTTTGCTTGGCGGCTTTGAATCGGTCGTAATAAGCGGCTCGTAGTTTCGCAACCAGTTCCGTATCGTCTGCCACCGTAAAGGCGACCTTGGTCGGCTTGATCTTTTCGAAAAGCTCTCGCTGCAAGTCGATGACTTCACGGCAAATTCCGTGAGCAAACTTGATCGCATCCAGCATTTCATTCTCAGGAATTTCTTGGGCGAAACCCTCGATCATGACAACTTCGCGGTCGTTCGCCGAAACGATCATATCCAGATCGCTTTCTTCCAGCTGAGCATGCGTTGGGAACGCTACAAAACTTCCACCAACTCGACCGATGCGCGTCGAAGCGATCGGACCTGTGAATGGAAGCGAGCTAACGAACAAAGCACATGCGGCTCCGTTCATTCCGAGAACGTCTGCGTCGTTCTGAATATCGCTGCTAAGAACGATCGACTGCACTTGAACTTCATCGCGAAATCCTTCGGGAAACAAAGGCCGAATCGGTCGATCGACCAAACGGCTTGTCAAAGTTTCCTTGGTGGTGGGGCGGGTTTCTCGCTTGAGGAAACCGCCGGGAAATTTGCCCGCAGCCGCAAATCGCTCGCGATAATCGCATGTTAGCGGGAAAAAATCCGTTCCGGGACGCGATGGCCCGGTGGATACCGCGTTGATGACAACCGTGTCACCATATTGGCACAAAACGCACGAGGTGGCTTGCTTGGCGAGCTGGCCTGTTTCAAACGCCAAGATGGAATCGCCGATTTTCTTTTCTACTCGAATCTTCACTACATTCACTTCCTTAACAAAAAACAAAAAGCCTCATGCACAAGCTAACGGAGATTGAGCCCTAAAACCGATTGCAGGGGGCTCGCAAACTTCCTTTGCCACGTCGACAAAGGGGATGGCTGAGACACACAAAAGAGAAATTCAAAACACTACAAAAACCACAACAAAAGACGGACATTTCGCCCATCCGACAACACTGACGCCCAAGCCTGCTTACAAAGTGCTCGAAGCCAAGGCGACAAACCATCATCAAAAATCAAAAACAAAGGCCGGTTCGAGAACCAGCCTATGAGAAAAGCAATTACTTTCGGATATTCAATCTGCTGATCAGATTCAGATATCGCTGCGGATCATGCTTGCGAACATAATCCAGCAAGGATCGCCGCTTGCTAACCATTCGCAAAAGGCCGCGTCGGCTCGAGTAATCTCGGACTGCGCCTCGCATGTGCTCGGTCATTCCGTTGATACGCTCCGTCAACATGGCAATTTGCACATCGGGAGAACCATTGTCCGCTTCATGCGTTCGGAACTGGCTTAGGATTTCTTGTTTACGTTCTTTGGTAACGGTCATCTAAAGACAAACTCTCATCTTTTTGCTAAAAAAGCCTCAGGAACCACCTTTCGGCCACTCTAATTAACAGGGAAGTTGGAAAGAATAGCGGCTTTTGGAACTTATGCAACGCCAATTGAGCAACTGCCGGGTTTAGAATGTGCCAATCTGCCTTTCCAATTCGGGCCATTAAAAATCATGTCATTCTTGAACACCATACGCATCGCCATTCGCGCTCTTTCAAAAAACAAGCTCCGGGCTGGCTTGACGATTTTGGGGGTGGTCATTGGAATTGCGGCTGTGACGGCTATGGTTTCGATTGGAATGTCGGCAAGCGAGTTAGTGCAGGGGGAGTTCCGAAACTTGGGTACGAACGTCATCGTTCTTGCGCCTGGAAATCGAAGGGGAGGACGAGCTGCTCAGATCCCTACGCTTACCGCGGCCGACGTGCAGGCAATCCGGCGTGAATGCCCGAGCACTTTGGGCGCGACACCTATCGTTGGTTCGGCCGGCCAAGTCATTTCGGGAAATAACAACTGCCGTCCTCGGGAACTGGTTGGAGTTGGGGCAGATTATCTTTTAGTTCGGAACTGGCAGATTCGGCTTGGTGCATTCTTCTCGGACGGCGACATTAATAATTCCAATAAAGTCTGCGTGGTCGGGCAAACTGTGGTGAAGAAACTGTTTCAGACCGCAAACCCGATCGGTCAGACTGTACGAATCAAAAACATACCCTTTGAGATTGTTGGGGTGTTGGCCAGTAAAGGGGCAAACATTGTGGGGGACGACCAAGATGACGTCGTTCTGATGCCTTACACGACGGTACGGAAACGGCTCCAGGGTAGCAATTTCAATAATATTGACGTCGCTTTGATTTCTGCCAAGAGCGGGGAGCTCATGGCGCAAGCAGAACAGGAAATCGAGTCGCTTATGATGGATAGGCATCGAATTGCATTGGGCCAACAGCCGGATTTTGAGGTCGCAAACACCACGGAGATTGCTGGCGCCTTCAGTATGGTTACAGGCACGCTGACTGCTATGCTAGCTTCTATCGCAGGTATTTCGCTAGTCGTGGGTGGGGTTGGGATCATGAACATCATGTTGGTCTCGGTCACGGAGCGAACACGTGAAATTGGTATTCGCATGGCGGTGGGTGCTCGACCGCGTGATATCCTGATGCAATTCCTTGTCGAGTCGATGGTGCTTTCAGTTATTGGAGGAGCCATTGGTGTTGCGCTCGGGGTGGCCGGATCTGTCTCGTTGACGGTTTTTATCAACGCAATCTCGAATGGTCGAGATTGGCCAATCATCGTCAGTCAAGCCGCTGCAATCGTTAGCCTCCTTTTTTCCGCTGCGGTCGGAGTCGGGTTTGGGTTTTATCCTGCTTGGCGGGCCAGTCGACTTGACCCAATTGATGCCCTTAGATACGAGTAACGTTTGACAAGACCGCGTTAGCAGTTCAACATAGAACATCTGGAAATGGGCTTTCGAGGAATCAAGATTTGTAGGGCTGTGTGAACGACGAAGAGGAACTGATACAGTCTGCGCTAGCTGGTAACAGCTCTGCTTTCGAAGTCTTGGTGACTCGGTATCAGGATCGTTTGTATACCGCCATGATCAGCGTGGTTGGTAGCACGGACGAAGCCGAAGATGTCGTTCAAGAAGCATTTATCCAAGCCTACTTGAAGCTAGACACATTTCAGCAAAACAGTCGTTTCTTCACTTGGGTGTACAGAATCGCGTTCAATTATGCGTTGGCCCGCCGTCGGAGGCACCGAGGTCACTTGTCGTTGGACGAAGGACGGGAGCTGTCCGGCTCGGAACCAACTTCCAAAATAGAGTCGCCTGATGAGCGAATGACACGAACGGAAGATGTGACTCTGGTCCATCAAGCGTTGGCATTGCTGACCGAAGATCATCGATCCATTTTGGTGTTACGAGAAATGGAAGATATGGCCTACGAAGAAATTGCAGAGGTCCTTTCGATTTCGATCGGTACGGTTCGGTCTCGTTTGAATCGAGCCCGGTTCGCCCTAAAACAACAGCTGGAAAAGTTCCCTCAATGGAATCCCGACACGTAGACGGCTCGAGAGTTATGGTCACCGGTGGAGCAGGATTCATCGGATCGCATCTTGTTCGAGCCTTGGTGCATCTTGGGCACACGGTTCTCTGCTTCGACAAACTTTCCTATGCTGGGCATCGCGAATCGCTGGATGATCTTGCCTCTTCGGCAAACCTTCATTGGTGTATCGAAGATGTCAGCGACCACCAGGCGGTTCGCTCTGCGATCGACAGCTTTGCCCCGATTGCGATTTTTCATCTTGCCGCAGAAAGCCATGTTGATCGTTCCATCGATGGGCCCTTGGTCTTCGCTCAAACCAATACCATGGGGACCGTCTGTCTCCTGGATGCATCGTTGGGCTATTGGAAGGGGCTTGATTCCGCCCGACGAGAAAAGTTTCGACTTGTTCAGGTCTCCACCGACGAGGTCTATGGCGAATTGATGGACGACTCGTTATTCAACGAGCTGTCCCGCTACGACCCTAGCTCGCCTTACTCCGCAAGCAAGGCCGCCGCCGATCATTTCGCCCGTTCCTTCCGACGTACTTACGGCTTGCCTATCCATATTACCAACAGCTCCAACAATTACGGTCCATTCCAACATCCTGAAAAGCTAATACCCGTGATCATCCAACGCGCTTTGGCTGGTCAGACTATTCCCGTGTACGGGCAAGGGCTCAACGTTCGCGATTGGCTTTACGTTACCGATCATTGCCAAGCTTTGATCGATGTTTGGCAGAAATCGGCACCAGGCGAAGATTATATGGTGGGTGCACGGTGTGCACTTCGAAACATAGATGTTGTTCAGGCCGTTTGCCATTTATTAGATTCCCTCTCGCCTCGCGTTCATGGCGAATCCTATCGCAATCACATCCAATTCGTGAAAGATCGTCCCGGGCATGATTATCGGTACGCGGTGGATCCTGATAAGATCATGCGCCAGCTGGGGTGGAAGCCAGCCGTGACGTGGGAAGATGGGCTTCGAAAAACGGTTCAGTGGTATCTGGCTAATTCGAGCTGGCCACGAAACAGTCATTTTGAATCCTCTACGAGTGTACTTCGCTAGCCAAATCATTGAACGGAAAGTGACCAAACATGAAGTACAAGGGAATCGTTCTTGCCGGGGGCTCGGGATCGCGTTTATTTCCAGCGACGCTTGGGGTCAGCAAGCAGCTTCTTCCCGTGTACGACAAGCCGATGATCTACTATCCGTTGTCAGTTTTAATGCTTGCCGGAATTCGAGAGATCCTGGTCTTATGTGCGCCTCAAGATCGATCTGGTTTCGAACGGCTTTTGGGCGATGGTTCTCAGTGGGGACTTCATCTAAGCTATGCGACTCAAAGTACACCTGGGGGGGTGGCTCAAGCGTTTCTCCTGGGGCGAGAGTTTTTGAAAGTCAGCCCCTGTGCGCTCGTTCTTGGCGATAATCTTTTTTACGGCCATGGTTTCCGAAGGATCTTGCTGCAAGCCACTCAACAAGCCATTGGCTGTACCATCTTTGGCTACCACGTGCACGATCCGAGAGCCTATGGCGTTATCGAGCTGGACGAACAGAACCAGCCCATATCCATTGAGGAGAAGCCGATCCACCCTGCCTCCAACTTTGCCATCCCCGGTCTTTACTTCTTTGACGACCAGGTTGTCTCGATTGCCGAATCGGTTCGCCCTTCAGCAAGAGGGGAGCTTGAAATCACCGATGTTTTGCGAGAGTACCTACGTCGTTCTCAGTTGCGAGTGGAGAGTTTATCGCGAGGGTTTGCTTGGCTGGACATGGGTACCACCGATTCCCTTCTGGACGCTTCGAACTTTGTAGCGTCGATCGAAAAACGGCAAGGGCAGAAAATTGCCTGCCTCGAAGAAGTGGCTTATCGATCGGGATTCTTAAACGAAACACAACTGATGGCATTAGCGGCCAAGTTTCCCAACTCGTACGGTGACTACATCAAGTCGTTGGTGGACCGGCGAGCACCATCGAAGCGGACTTAAGACCGCTTTGGATGGCACCTTCGATACTCCCCGTTTCACAGTAATCACCGCATCGAAAAACACCCTCTGCGACTCGACATCCATCGCCGATTCTCAATTTCCGCTCCGCGATCGCGGCTTCGGTCTGATGGGGTAACGCGTACGGAACACGGTAGGTTCTCAAGTGCTGCCAGTGTCGGCTAGATTCGCCAAACCACGCAAGAAGTTCCTGTTGAACAGCCTGCAGAAGTTTGTCCCCGGGCAAATCGCAGTGGCCGATCGTGCTGACGCTCAACAGAGAGCGGCCTGGCGGGGCGTAGCTGGGTTGAGCAAAATTCGGAAAACACAAATTGTTGATTAGCCCGCCTTTAGACTTTTCTCCGTTAAGCACCAAAGTCGCTTCGCGAATCGGTGGGTTATCTACGCCAAAGTACAAACAATTCGTGGACGTACAGTCTGCCCCCAGGCTCTTGTTCTTTTCGGCGGTTTCGTTCGCTGGGTTTTTGATCAAACCGGCAAGAAGCCGTCTCGACGCTGGCTCTTCTGTTGCAACCAGAATGCAATCCGCCGCCAGCTTGGACCCGTCCGACAGGATCACTTGCCCCGGCTGGACGCGTGCAACCGAACACTTCGTCTTGATCGATTCGCTCGGAAGAGATTTCGCAATTTGCAACGGAATGGCCTGCATACCTTCTTTCGGAAGAGCAGCGTATCCATTGCTAAAGGTTCGGAACACAAAGTCCATCATAGAGGATGCCGTTTCTAGCGAATCGTCAAGAAAAATCCCACCAAAGAAAGGTCGAAAGAATCGTTCGATCATGGTTTCCGAGAATCCGATTTGCTTGAGCCTGGTGGCCGCGGACCCACGTTTCTGAGCGAATAGTTCCGCAACACTTGCTTTTTGTACCTGGCGGCGAAACAGGGCAATTCGCATCTTGTCCCCGAGCGATCCCACAGGAGCCCGCAGCGTTTCCCAAGCATGCTTTGGGGCAAGCCACCACGGAGATCGAATCGGGTCGCAAACGCGGTGTCGCCTCCCTTGATATTGGATCAGCGCGCCCGCAGGAAATCGACCTAATTGGAGTTGAGCGACGTCCAGCTCGTGCCGTGCAGTCTCGTAGGCGGTTAAGTAAACTTGGAATCCGTAATCCAACAAGAAACCATCCATTCGGTCGGTCTGGATTCGCCCACCCACGGAGTTTTTCGATTCAAGCACTGTGACCCGACAACCCGCGCGATGCAACGACCGAGCTGCAATGAGCCCAGATAGACCAGCTCCAACAACAATCACATTTTTCATAAGTCAAACGGACAATCCAAAGGTATCAGTGGTGTCGCGGATGTGGCAATGAGCCCCGCAACAACCTAAAACCGTTTCATTCTACGAACTTTCAACGATTTGCGGGAAATGCTATTTGCGATGCTTCCCATCGCGCAGCCACTTTGCTGCTTTTCGCCAACGCGAATCCGACGCATTGAAAACCGCCCGGTCTGGTTTGCCTGGCCATCGTCACATTCCCCATAACCGTACTGTTCGGTACATGAATACCTAAATTGGAACGGATGTGGCGAGACTGGTGTCCCATCTTGTTGAACCGAAGACTTGTACAGTTAGTCTGGATTCCGCTGCGGAACGATCACGCGGATTTCCGAAATGAACTGCATTTCTAGGTTCCTCAAGAAAGCCTTTCGAAATTCTAGAAATATCGTTTTCCGGTTTTCTTTCAGTTCATTTACACTAATGCTAAGGGTTTTTTCTGTATCGTCTCGGCAGAGAATCCAACAATCCTCATCGAGCAATCGACGTTCAAATCAACCATCGTTTGGCAGCAAAAAGTATATTCGCATGAGTCACGACAACACTTCAAAGCTGGATCTGCTTGAAATCGCAGGCAAGATCTGGCGAGCCAAATGGAAGATACTCCTTTTCCAAATAGCCATCGCTGCGTTTTGCATAAGCGTTATCTTGTTTTGGCCCAGGACTTACCGCTCCGAAGCAAGGTTGTTCATGCAGTTGGGCAGGGAGTCTGTTGCAATTGACCCAACCGCGACCACAGGCCAAATGGTTGGTGTCATGAACTCCAGCCGAGAAGACGAAATCGTGACAGCCATGGAAGTGCTTCGAGGCGGAGGTATGGTTTCCAAGGTGGTAGAAAAACTGACTCCGCAGGTTGTGCTTGGAACCGAAAAGCCCATAAAAGACAGGCTGGAGGAGGAAAAACCCAACGAAGATGAAAACCTGGAGAAAAAGTCAAAAGGCGTGATTCACTTCGCAAGAGAAATGCTCGGACGATTTTCACGAACTTTGAGCCAGATTGATCCTCTGTCCGATTTCGAACGAGCGACCATTCTCGTTGCCAAGAGCTTGAAGATCGATGCGGAACGTAAGTCGGAAGTGATTGTTATCGAATACGAAGCAGATTCGCCAACACTGGCTCAGGCCGTAGTAGACGCTTTTATCACCACCTACAAGGAAGAGAACGCACGACTTCATAGCACAGAAGGTTCGCAGTCCTTTTTCGATAAGCAACAAGAACGTTTGGCAAATGAGCTCCAGTTGACGAACTTGGAACTTCGAGAAGCGAAGAACCGAATGGGCCTTGCATCCATCCAGGGTCATCGTGAAAGCCTGGAAGCAAGAGCAAGAGAAATTGCTCAGAGCATCTCGGAAACAGAACGATCGCTGATTGAAACCCAAGCCAGGGTCAAGAGGCTGAAGGCCGAACTAGTCATATTGCCTGAA
>Ga0247833_1005907_pt1 | contig 13929 bp, 7 predicted proteins | sample LaCruzMarch2015__7_FD_187117 | JGI IMG/M metagenome (GOLD analysis project Ga0247833, IMG submission 187117) | Freshwater microbial communities from meromictic Lake La Cruz, Castile-La Mancha, Spain - LaCruzMarch2015_8m | ecosystem: Environmental > Aquatic > Freshwater > Lake | place: Spain...
CCCGCAAACCTCATCCCCTCAACCCCTGACCATCCTGACGGTGGCGATCTTCGAGTCGAACTTCTCCGGGTCGAATTCTCCCACCCATTCCTTCATGCCCTGATGCTCTTCATGATCGTGGTCAGCGAGAGCTTCTAGCAGGTACTCGTAGCCGCCAATGCCGCCACAGTCTTCAGGTGGGCAGGCTCGTTCACCTTGGAGGCAGACTGGGTATTTAGTCTTTGGATCGGGTTCAACGATTCCCTCGAACAAAACCTCGTGCTCCCAGTTGTCACCAAAGTCGTAGGTGTACCTGAAGGCTATCTTCTTGCCGTCCTTGGGAACGATCTGGCTCACCTTGATCCTCTTTGAATCGATGATGCTGCCATCGCCGTCATAGTCGAGGTGCTCAGGGATTCCATGTCGTACCCCCTTGATATCGAAGTGGTGGAGGTGCTTGTTGTCCCATCCCATCGCTGCCTGGATGTGGAGGTGGAGGTTATGGAGCTTGCAGTCGGGGATTTGGATCCGCCGCCAGATCTTGGGCTGGATGCCAAGGAGTGTCAGCTTGAACTGGTAGATGGTGGTGGTGGGCTTGGGGGAAGCTTTCTTGGGCATGGTGGCTTAGATCCCCCAAGTCTCAAGAAACTCAAAGAACTCCTCCTTCTCATCTTCGGCGATAGGCTCGCCCTCGGAGTCCTCCTCTTCGTCATCCCGGAACGCCTGTCGGACGTGAACCGCATAGGGATGGTTGCCCGAAAGAAGGTCACTTACAGTTCCAATCCAGTCAAACTGAGAGCAAGTCGCAAGCACTGCGTTCAGTTCCTTGATTCCATCAAGGTCGCTGATCGTGCCTAGCCTGAGCTTTTCCACGACGGCAGATGTGTTCTCTGCGATCTCGTCAGGATCGAGGTCGCTCGCACCCGGCGGATTGTAGGGCAGGGTGTGTTCGATGAACTCCAGCATCGAATTGCGGTCGGGGAACCAGGTGAACATGCCAACGCCGCCACCGATTGCTGGAGGAGCATCTCCGTAGCTGAAGAAACCCCATTCGCAATCGTCAGGGGGAGCACCACTACTGACTTCCTGCCAGCTTGCCTCTGCCCGCTCGATTCTGTCATCCAAGTCGTCTTCCTCGGCCATATTGTTTTCTCCTTCAGTTGGGATTGCTCCGTGGGGTTACTTACACTTTTTCTCGGCCAACCACCCCCTCATAAACCGCTGAACGAACTCAATCAACGGCACCTCCATCCCGCTGCAAGTCCCCTGTGCAGAGTCAGCTGCGGAATGGAGCGTGAAGATCCGTCGTAGAGAACGGGAATGGGCTGATTTTCTGGCCCGATCTGGTAGCCTTATCCCCCGGAAGACCGGGTAGGTCAAGTGGCCGTAGACCAAGGTTGACCGGACTGTTTCCTAGCCTGTGGGGTTCGGTGCCCAACCATCGGTCCATAACCCAGCCACGGCCGCCTTTACCGCACAAATGCGATATACCTCCAGCATCACCGCCGGCTCACTCAAAGTGCCCGAAAGCAGGGTGATTGCTGGCCTCATGCTCCGAGGTCTGAATGGCAAAGCTTTCCAGCAGGCCATCAGCGGCGAAAACGTTCTTCAGGCCAGGAGCAAGAACACGAGCCAGGGGCTAGCGAAGCTCATTCGTCGTCGGCTGGAGCACCTCCCGGAGCCGATGTTGAAGCTGGTCCGGGATGGCTCGGCAATCGAGGCCACCCACGCTTGCCTTGCTGCCGCCATCATGGACAGCTTCCTGCTCGGGGACTTTCTGGACCTAGTGATGCGGCCCCTCTACCGCACGTTCAAGGAAAGCCTGCCGCTGTCCTCGTGGCGGGATTACCTGGAGGGGTGTCAGGGGAGGGATCCTGAAATGCCCCGCTGGACAGACGAGACCACCAGCCGCCTGCGGTCATCGGTCTTTAAGACGTTGGCAGAAGCAGGCTACCTCAACAACACGAAGGAACGCCGACTCCAGAAGGTCCATATCGTGAGGCCGGTTCTGAAGCACCTTGAAGAGACTGACAACTCATTCGTCCTTCGGTGTGTCGAGGTGGCCCAGTGAGCAGCACACTTACCGACCGCTTGAATCAGATCCTGCCGAAGCTCACCTCCGACCAGTTCTTGAGTGCCTCTGGGGTGGGCAATGAGATCCCCTATCACGTTTTTGAGTATCCAGCAGACCAGGAACTAGAAGTACGAAAGCACATCGATTTCCTGCTGCAACGCATCCCGGTGCAGAAGCCGGGAATCAGACTTGCCAGCATCAATCTGTTCGACTTCATGATCGAGTACCTCAAGAAACGGGGTGTGCTCGAAAAGTCATTCGAGATGGAAAAGAGCCGGGGCCAGCAGCAGCTCTACAAGAGCCTTGAGACCCTGCTTCAGCCCGACAAGATCTCGCCGCTACTCGCAGAGCAGATGCAACCTGACCACAACGATCTCGTGCTGATCCACGGGGTGGGGTCTGTCTGGCCATTCATGCGGGCCAGCGGTGTGCTCAACAGCCTGCATAAGCACACTGGCCAAACCCCAGTCGTAATGTTTTATCCAGGCACCTACGACCAAGTGTGTTTCCGGCTCTTCGGCAAGGTTCGGGACAAGGACAAGCACGACAACTACTACCGGGCCTTCCGGCTGATTCCCTAGGAGCGTGGCTGATGAAAGTCCGTGAGCTATTCGCCAAAGACATCTTTCGACCGATCAACGGCGTCGTAAAAGCCGATCAGGTCGATGAGTCCACGGTCTGGCAGGAACTGGATGAGTTCGTGGTGACCCGTGAACTGAACAGCCACATCCAGAAGTTCTTTGGTTCGTACATCGAAGGGATCGACAACCCGAAGAATATCGACATCTCGGGCAAGATCGGCGTCTGGATCTCGGGCTTCTTCGGCTCGGGTAAATCGCACTTCATCAAGATCCTGAGCTATGTGCTGCGGAATCGCCTGCACAAGCACGAAGGCGATTCCAAGAAGGCGGTCGAGTTCTTCAAGGAGAAGATCCAAGACCCGTTGATGTTTGCGGACATCAAGAAGGCAGTGGATAGCCACACTGACGTGATCTTGTTCAACATCGACAGTCGGGCTGACACCAAGGCCGGTCGAGAAGCGATCCTGTCGGTGTTCTTGAAGGTGCTCAACGAGATGCAGGGGTATTGCCCCGAGTACCCGCACATCGCCCACATGGAGCGGTATCTGGACGGTAAGGGCAAGCTGGACGCCTTCCACGAGGAATATAAAAACCTCACCGGCCATGCCTGGGTGAGCGAGCGGGATGCCTATGAGTTCAACCGCGACGAAGTGGTGAAGGCTTTCTGCAAGGCTCTCGGGCAGTCCAAGGAGTCTGGTGAGAAATGGGTGGACAACGCCGAGAACAACTTCACCCTGAGCGTCGAATCCTTTTGCAAGAACGTGAAGGAATACCTTGACAAGCAGAAGGATGGCCGCCGTCTGATCTTCCTGGTGGACGAGGTGGGAGGATTCATTGGCAAGGACGGTGGTCTGATGCTGAACCTCCAGACCATCGTGGAGAACCTCGGTACACAATGTGGTGGTCGGGCGTGGGTAGTGGTCACCGCCCAAGAAGACCTCGATAAAGTTCTCGGAGAAATGCCGAAGTCCGCCGTGAACGACTTCAGCAAGATTCAGGGGCGGTTCAAGACGCGACTGTCTCTCAGCAGTGCCAACGTCGATGAAGTGATTCAGGAACGATTGCTTCTCAAGAAGTCAGACCCAGAGGCAGTCGCATGGCTGACCGACACGTATCGTGAAAAGGGCGACATACTCAAGAACCAGCTCAGTTTCTCGAAATGCGGCATGACGTTTCGGCAGGATTCAAGTGCCGAGGACTTCGCTCGGAACTACCCATTCGCTCCCTACCAGTTCCAGTTGCTCCAGAAGATCTTCGAGGCGATCCGTACCAAGGGTGCCACGGGCATGAATCTGGCTCAGGGCGAACGGTCGCTGCTGGATGCATTCCAGTCAGCGGCTCAGGCGGTGGCAAAGCAGGATCTTGGCGTTCTGGTTCCCCTGTACCGCTTCTACCCGAGTATCGAGTCATTCCTGGAGACCGCCGTCAAGCGGACCATCGACCAAGCCAAGGACAACCCAAGCCTCAAGCCGTTCGACAACGAGATCCTTCGAGTGCTTTTCCTCATCCGCTACGTGGATGAAATGAAGGGCAATATCGACAACCTCACCACGCTTTGCACGGACAAGATCGATGCAGACCGAATTACTCTCAAACGGCAGATCGAGGAGTCCCTGACCCGGCTTGAGAAAGAGACGCTCATCACCCGGAGCGGCGACAACTACTTTTTCCTCACCGATGCCGAGCGGGACATCAACCGGGAGATCAAGCAGGTTGACCTGTCCAGCAACGAGGAAGCAAAAGCTCTTGGCGACATCGTTTTCGACGACATCTTGAAGGGCACGAAGAAATACCGCTACCCAGCCAACAAGCGGGACTTCGATTTCAACCGCATGTGCGATGGGTATCCGATTGGCAACCGGATCGACAAAGCCCTGGCCGTCCAGTTGTTTACCCCGCTGGCAGATGTCGAGAAGGAAGCCTTAGAGGACGGCAGTTTCCTTCGCACCAGCGGCCAAGACGGCGGACAGGTCGTGATCAAGCTGGATGACGATCCCAGTCTGGCCCGGGAACTTCGCCAGTACCTCCAGACAGAGAAGTATCTCCGGTCGAGCGTGGACGACACGATGCCGGAGATGACCAGGCGAATCCATAAGGATCTTGCTACGGACAACACGGATCGCCGTAAGCGGCTGGAGCTGATCCTGTCGAAGCTGATCACAGAAGCCACCTACTTCGCCTGCGGCCAACGGCTCACGATTCGCAGTGCAGCCCCACAGGCAGCCTTGGATGAAAGCCTGGAATACCTCGTCCAGAACACCACGCCCAAGCTCATCTACATCACGAAATACTCTGAAGACCCCAAGCGTGAACTCCAAGCGATCCTGCGGGCCAATGACCTTCAGCGAGCCTTGTTGGATGGGCTGAACGAGCGGGCATTGGACGAGATCCGCGAATTCATTGACCTATCCACACGATCCAATCACCAGATCGTGCTCTTCAACCTTTTGGAGCGGTACGGATCCAGGCCGTACGGTTGGCCGGATGATGAGACGCTGATTCTTGTTGCCCGGCTGCTCGTGATGGGTGAGATTCAGCTTGTGATGGATGCCGCCCCGATCCCAGTTGACCGGGTCTATGACGCAATCACAGCCTCCCAGAAGCAGCGGAGGATCACGGTTATTCGCCGGACCCAGACGGACTCGCAGACGCTCCAGGACTGCCGGGTTCTTGGCCGGGAAGTCTTCGCAGAAATGGGGCCTGATAGTGAAGACGGACTCTATGAGTTCCTGAAGGCGAAGTTCCAGGCACTCAAGACAAGCCTGACAACGCACAAGGCCCTCGCTGAAACGAAGAACTACCCTGGACTAGCTGAGATCACGGAAGGGCTGAGCGTGGTCAATGCGATTCTGGTACCGAACGATCCGGCGAGCTTCCTGACGAGGTTTCTGGAGAACAAAGCCGCTCTTCAGGATCTGGCTTACGAATACAGCGACATCGACCATTTCTATACCCACCAGCGGCCACTCTGGGACAAGCTCCGGCGAGCGTATGACCGGTTTCAGAATAACCGCCTCGAACTGGAGCAGGACCAGGCAGTCGCACAGTCTCTCGGTCGGCTGCGGGAGATTCGTGACGCGGCAAGCCCCTACAAAATGCTTGCCGAGGTAGACGGCCAGATTGAGCGTGTCGAAAAGCTCAATGGGAACATCATTGAGAAGGCCCGCTCTGAGGCCCTGAGCCGGATCGATCTCGCTTATAGGCAAGTGCTCAGCGAGGTGGAACGCATCGGTGGCGAAGAAGGGATCAAGAAAGCCTGCATCGTTCCGATCGACAATCTGCGTGAACAGGTTCAAAAGCAGGAGAGCGTGGCCCACATCGCCCAGATGGTTTCATTGGCAGGTGGGGTTGTAGATACCGCGATTGGCAAGATCGAACAGTACCTGCGTGAGAAAGCCAATGATAAAGATAAGAAAGTCGAGCCGCCCAAGCCGCGTAAGGAAATCCGTCCGGCTGATCTTGTGACGAAGACCTGCTTGGAAAACGAGGACGACATCAAGACGTTCCTTGAAACGCTCCGCAAAGAACTCTACGCCTCTTTTGAACGTGGCGAACGAATCCACATCCGTTGAATCTGGACCACATGAATCGCAGCAAGCTTAAGACCTACGCCCCTACAGCCCGCCGTGAATTCATTCAAGCGGTGAAAGATCGGGCTACGCACTATGGACTCACAGCCAAAAAGATCGAGCCGATGACGGAACGGGGCGATGTGGTCTTGATCGCTGGCCAGCCGTTTCCAAAAGCGGTGGCTGCAAAGCGGAAGCGGTTGGAGGAGCACATCAACAAGGTGGGCTTCGAGCGGGCCATCGAGGCCGTCGCCTACTCATGGTTCAATCGGTTCGTGGCTATCCGGTTCATGGAACTGCATGGGTATCTGGACCATGGCTACCGGGTGTTAAGCCATCCTGCAGGGGATGTGCAGCCTGAACTTCTCGAACATGCCCAAAGAGTGGATTTCCCGGGCTTGGATAAGAACAAGGTCATCGAGCTGAAACTCGACGGCACCAAGCAGGAGGAACTCTACCGGCTTCTGCTTGTGGCCCAGTGCAACGCCTTGAGTCGGGCGATGCCATTTCTGTTCGAGCGAATCGATGACGAGACCGAGCTGCTCCTGCCGTCGAACCTTCTGGCTACCGACTCGCTGATCCAGAAACTCGTCAAGGAGATAGACGAGGACGACTGGAAGGAAGTCGAGATTCTCGGCTGGCTTTACCAGTTCTACATCTCCGAGCGGAAGGACGAAGTCATCGGCAAGGTCGTGGCGAGTGAAGACATTCCTGCCGCCACGCAGCTCTTCACGCCGAACTGGATCGTGAAGTACCTCGTCCAGAACACGCTAGGCCGAATCTGGCTTGCGACCTACCCGCAGTCCGGGATTCGCCAGCAGATGGAGTTCTATATCGAGCCAGCGGAGCAGACTCCCGAGGTGCAGGAGCAGCTCAAAGCTATTACTCCATCGAGCCTGAACCCCGAGGAACTCACGCTTCTCGATCCTGCTTGTGGCTCAGCTCACATCCTTGTCGAGGCCTACGACCTCTTCAAAGCGATCTATCAGGAGCGTGGCTACCGGGCGAAGGACATTCCCGGGCTGATTCTGAGCAAGAACCTCTACGGCCTTGAGATCGACGACCGGGCAGCTCAGTTGGCGGCGTTTGCACTGCTCATGAAAGCTCGGGCGGATGACAGGCGGGTATTGGAGTCTGGGATTCAGCTCTCGGTCCTGTCATTTGTTGAAAGCAAGGGCATGGATGCTGGGGCAATCACTCATGCCCTGAACTCACCGATCAACGGCGAAGCTGATGGCACGGTAGCCAAGGCCGATATCGGGGCACTGCTGCAGCTATTCGAGGAAGCCAAGACGTTTGGGTCTCTGATCCAGATCCCAGCGGGCTTGGCAGAGAAGCTCCCCGCCATCGAAGAGCGTTTAGTGGCGGTGCTGAAAGATGGCGACCTCACCCATGCTCAGGCGGGTGTGATCGGTCCGATTCTGCGGCAGGCGAAGTTGTTGGCTCACCAGTACGACGCGGTGGTCGCAAATCCGCCGTATATGGGCACAAAGGGACAGTCTCCCACGCTGAAGAAATTCCTTGCAAAAGAGTATGAGACGGTCAAAGCAGACACATTTTCAGCGTTCACTGTCCGTTGCTTGCAAAAGGCAAAGCCTGGGGGACAGGCTGGGATTATGTGTCCGTTCGTATGGATGTTCCTAGGAGCCTACGAAGCACTCCGCGAACAGATGCTCTCGACTGCAGTCCTGACGACTCTCGTTCAACTCGAGTATTCAGGCTTCGAAGGAGCGACAGTCCCAATCTGCACCTTCACTCTGCAACAGTGCCGCATTCCATCGATTATTGGGTCTTACATCAAGCTTTCTGCTTTTCGCGGTTCTGAGCAGCAGCCGCTGCGGACTCTTGAAGCTATTAAAAGGCCCAACTGCGGCTGGCTGTTTCGGCAAACCCAAGAAAGCTTTCGGCAACTACCGGGAACACCTATTGCCTTCTGGATTTCCCAGCGACTAGGCGAATGCTTTCGTCTAAAGGACACCGTAGCGGATCATGCCGAAACACGCATTGGTTTGATTACCGGAGATAATGAAAGATACATCCGCTGGTGGTGGGAAGTCGCATTTTCCAACATCGGCTTGGCAATGAACCGGAGCGAGGCACGCGATTCGCATCTAAGGTGGTTTCCTCAGTCAAAAGGCGGTGATTTCCGAAAGTGGTACGGAAACAACAGCACTGTGGTGGACTGGCACGACGACGGCAAAGAGTTGCAGACTCGTTTGCATGAATCAGGAGAGCGTGTCTTGGCCCACAATTTCAACCTCGACCGCATCTTCCAGCCTGCCATTACCTGGACAAAAATCTCGTCCGGGACATTCGGGTGCAGACTCCAGCCCTCTGGTTTTCTCTTTAATGATGCCTCGGCCAACGCGTTTGTAGACGACGAGCAAAAGCGTTTTGCCTTGCTAGGCCTACTCAACACGATTCTGCCGGCACGGTTTCTTGAAGCCCTCAACCCCACCCTGAACTTCTTGCCCGGAAATATTGCGACACTGCCAGTAAGTACTGATGCAGTGTTTTCTGAATTCGCTGCAGGAACGGTGCGGCAGTTAGTCCGTATTGCGAAAGCGGACTGGGACGCTTTTGAATGCTCCTGGGACTTTGGGCAATTGCAGGCTGTCGGGTGTGACGGAATGCAACTGCATGAATCACAAGAAGCGGTGGACGCTAGGTGCCGAGACGTTAGGAAAGAAGCAGAGGAACTGGAGCAGGATCTCAATCGCCTTTTTATCACCGCCTACGGTCTACAGGACGAACTCAGTCCTGTAGTGCCAGACGAGCAAATCACGCTCTATCGGCCTGACCGCGAGGAGGACATCAAGCGGCTGCTTTCCTACGCCGTTGGCTGCATGATGGGCCGGTACAGCCTCGATAAAGAGGGGCTGATCTACGCCCACAGTGGCAATCAGGGCTTTGACGCGACCCTGTACACGAAGTTCCCGGCAGACGAAGACGGCATCGTTCCGGTCACGGAAGCCCGATGGTTTGATGACGACGCGGCAAATCGTTTTGAGCGGTTCGTGAAGACGGCCTGGCCCGCCGAAACGCTCGATGAGAATCTAGCATTTGCGGCAGAAAGCCTAGGGGCGAAGAAGTCGGAGGCACCCAGGGAAACAATCCGCCGCTATTTTGCGGGAGACTTCTACAAGCACCATCTCCAGACCTACAAGAACCGCCCTATCTACTGGTTGTTCTCTAGCGGCAAGCAGGGAGCCTTCGAGGCTTTGGTCTACCTACACCGCTACAACGAAGGCACGCTCTCCCGAATGCGGACCGAGTATGTGGTTCCGCTGCTGGGGAAGATGAACGGTCGAATCGGGATGCTGGCCGACACCATCGCCACCGCCACAAGTACAAAGCAGCGGAAGGACGCTGAGAAGGAGAAGGACAAGCTCACTAAGCAGTTGGCTGAACTCCAGACCTTTGACGAGCAGCTCAACCACTACGCCAGCCAGCGGATCACGCTCGATCTCGATGACGGCGTGAAGGTCAACTACGGCAAGTTCGGGGACCTGCTGGCAGACGTGAAGAAAGTCTGCGGGAAGGCCGAGGACGACTGATGGACACCAAGCAAGTCACCGAAGCCCTCAAGAAACTCTTCGATGAAGAGCGGATCGTCTTTTGGAACGACCCGGACAAGGACTTCTTCGAGATGATCACCGGGAAGATGTTTTCCCCAGTGGACGGTGTGACGGTGATTCGGCTGGATCAGACCCCAGCACTCCAGGCCAAGATCAGAATCGAGCGGGAAGACCCGGGGTCGAAGTTCCTGCTGTACTCACCCGCCGAGGAGCCAGAAGACCCGCTCCATGACTGGCTGTTCGACATCAGACTCTACAGCAGATGCTTCTATGCAGATCGCGGCTCCATGGATGTGGAGGCCTTGGGGCTTAAAAGCCCTCTCCTGCGAGAGCATCTCAACCAACGTCGAAAGTTCCTCGACAACAAGGAGCGGTTCCAAAGGCTCAAGAGTCTCACCACGCCAGATGACGGAGCCGACGACATCGACCGCAAGATGCTCAGCGTGGTCGTGAAGAGCGACCAGCCGGAGCCATATGCCATCCTGCGTAGCCTACTCCACGCCTATACGGAAACTGACGAGGAACTTGATCTACGGGAGCCGATCTCGACCTGGGAGCAGATCGAGAAGTACGAACTCCACGAGTATTTCTGGCGAGCGACCAAGAAGCTCTTTGGATACGCAGACGAAAACCCGACGCTCGACAACTTTGTCACGCGGGTCTTTGTCACCGACTTCGCCCAGACACTAAAGGGCAAGCCTCCACAGGCTCTTGAAAACCTCCTGCTTCCGTCCAGCGGCAGAAGCAACTGCGTGGTCTTCATGGGTCAGTGGCGGGACAGTGCCAGTAAAGGCTCGAGCTACGACCGGCTCTCGTCCTATGTGGCGGACAAGGTCGGCATCAAGAACTACCTCCATGGCTACGACATTGAAGCCCTGATCGACGTGCAGACGTTCCTGGCAGTGGAGCAGGAAATCGCCCGGAGCTTGAAAGAGCGGGTGATCAGCACAAGCGACAGCATCAACGTCGAGGATATTGCCGCTATCACGAGCAAGCGGCAGGCCGGACATTGGGCTTCGCTTGCCATAGCGGGCACCGCCCCACGCAAGGAACTCAACAGCGTTTATGAAGCCCTATTGAAGGCCGCCGAGTTCTTCGACCTCCGCAATAGCCACCAACTGGGTTTCGAGAGAACTTCCGCCAAGGAGATGTACCGGGCCTACGAGAAAGACCTCTACCGGTTCGACCAGCTTTATCGGCACTTCTGCGAACACGCTGATCAGACTCAGCAGTGGGACGTGCTCAAGCAGCTCCGTGAGCAGATCGAGGCGGCCTACAGCAACTGGTTCGTCACGACACTGGGCTTGGCGTGGGACAAGCATATCCCCAGCCTGCTCGAAAGCTGGAAGATCGACGAGGTCCCCAACCAATATCGCTTCTACGACCAGAACGTGAAGGTGCGACTGGAGGAGGCTGAGAACCGCAAGGTCTTCGTGGTGATCAGTGATGCCTTCCGATACGAGGTGGCCCAGGAACTGACTCAGGAACTCAACGGCAAATACCGAATCACGGCCAGCCTCAGTTCCCAGTTGGGCGTGCTCCCGAGTTACACGGCGTTGGGCATGGCGAGCCTGCTGCCGCACAAGAAGCTGGAGTACGACAACAAGGGGGCCGTGCTGGTGGACGGCAAGCACAGTAGTTCAAGCGATCAGCGGAACGAGATCTTGGCCAAAGTCGAGGGCTGTGCCATCAAGGCCGACGACCTTCTCTCCATGCGGAAGGAAGACGGCCGGGAAATGGTCGCCGGAAAGAAGGTGATCTACGTCTACCACGACCAGATCGACAGCGTAGGCGACAAGGCAGCATCAGAGAGCGAAACGTTTCATGCCGCCAGGAAAGCCATTTATGAGGTTAGCGAGCTGGTTCGTCACATCATCAACAACCTGAACGGCACCTACGTGGTAGTCACGGCTGATCATGGGTTCCTCTATAGCGAAGCGGCTCCGACCGAAATTCAGAAGAGCAAGCTGGAAGAACAACCAACGGGAACCGTGATTGCCAAGAAGCGATATCTGCTGGGGCACAACCTTCCCAAGATCGACGAGGCCTTCCACGGTCGGACAGAAACTACTGCCAGAGCAGCCGGTGAGATAGAGTTTTATATCCCCCGAGGTAGCAACCGGTTTCATTTCACAGGCGGGGCCAGGTTCGTGCATGGCGGGGCAATGCTCCAGGAGATCGTCGTCCCAGTCGTGACCATTCGACAGATCAAGGGTAAGGGCAAAGGAGACACAGCCACAAAGAAGGTGGACGTGCAGGTGCTGGGTGTGAACCACAAGATCACCACGCCACGGTACCGCTTCACGCTCCTCCAGACCGAGCCGGTTTCAGACCGAGTGAAGCCTGCCACGCTGAAGGTGGCCGTCTACGACAACGCGACCGCAGTCACCAACATTGCCACGGTCGCCTTCGACAGCGACTCCCAGAGCATCGACGAGCGGAAGAAGGAAGTCGTGCTGACGCTGGCGGACGTGAAGTTCGACAAACGGACCAAGTACAGACTCATCCTCCGCGACAGTGAAACCGACATCGAGCAATCCAGCATTGAAGTGACCATAGACAGGGCATTTAGCGATGACTTCTGAAACCACAATCTCCACCGGCTTGGATGAACTCCTGATTCGCCACTTTGCTGGCAAGGTCGTCCGCAAGGACCTGACAAAGCTATTGAAGGAAGGGCCAAACGTCCCGGTCTTCGTTCTTGAATACCTCCTTGGTGGCAAATGCTCTTCCAGCGATGAGCAGGTCATCAAGGAAGGCCTCGTCGAGGTCAAGAAGATCCTAGCCGACAACTACGTCCGCCCCGACGAAAGCCAAAAGATTCGATCCGTGGTGCGTGAGCGAGGAAGCTACAAGATCATCGACAAGGTCACCGTATCGCTTAACGATAAGCGGGACGTCTACGAAGCCAGTCTCGCAAATCTGGGTGTCAAGGACGCCGAGATCAGTAGTGCCTTTGCCAAGAAGTTCGAGAAACTGCTCGTGGGCGGCATCTGGTGCATCGTCACCCTCCAATACTTTCACGAGGAAGGCAAGAAGGGGTCGGCCTTCATCGTCGAGGATGTGAAGCCGATCCAGATGCCCGGGCTCGACATGGAAGAACTCTTCGAGGCCCGTAAGGAGTTCACGGAAGCCCAGTGGATCGATGTGCTGCTACGGTCATGCGGCTACGAGCCTGCCAATTTTGAGGAGCGGGTGAAGTGGCACATTCTCTGCCGCATGGTTCCGCTCGTTGAGAACAATTACAACGTCTGTGAACTGGGGCCAAAGGGGAGCGGCAAAAGCTACATCTACAAGGAGACCAGTCCTTATTCGATCTTGATGTCGGGCGGGCAGACGACCGTAGCGAATCTGTTCGTGAACCTCTCCTCCGGCAAGATCGGCCTAGTGGGACTGTGGGATGTCGTGGCCTTCGACGAAGTTGCTGGGATCAGCTTCAAGGACCCGAATGGCGTCCAGATCATGAAGGACTACATGGCCTCGGGCAGTTTCGCTCGCGGTCGTGACTCGATTTCCGCTTCCGCCTCAATGGTGTTCGTTGGGAACTTCAGGGAAGGGCAGACCGTCGAGGGCCTGATCAAGACGAGTCACCTTTTGGCTCCGTTCCCAGATGCCATGATCGACTCAGCCTTCTTTGACCGGTTCCACGCCTACATCCCGGGCTGGGAAATCCCCAAGATGCGGCCTGAGTTCTTCACGAACCGCTACGGCCTGATCACCGACTACTTGGCCGAGTGGGTCCGCGAAATGAGAAAGCGGACCTTTGGGGATGCGATCAACAAGTATTTCAAGCTCGGGCGTGACCTGAACCAGCGAGACACGATTGCAGTTAAGCGAACCGTGTCAGGGCTTTTGAAGCTGCTGTATCCCAACGAGCAATACGACAAAGAGGCTGTCCGCCGTTGCCTGGAATACGCCCTCGAAGCTCGCCGTCGAGTCAAAGAGCAACTCAAGAAGATTGGCGGCATGGAGTTCTTCGATGTGCATTTCAGCTACATCGATGTTGAATCTAGTGAGGAGAGGTTCATCAGCGTTCCTGAGCAGGGTGGTGGCACGCTAATCCCTGACGGGCCTTTAAACCCGGGTACGCTGCATACCGTCACCTCCGGATCAAGTGGCCACCTTGGGCTGTATCGGCTTGAAACCCA
>Ga0247833_1005908_pt1 | contig 13928 bp, 15 predicted proteins | sample LaCruzMarch2015__7_FD_187117 | JGI IMG/M metagenome (GOLD analysis project Ga0247833, IMG submission 187117) | Freshwater microbial communities from meromictic Lake La Cruz, Castile-La Mancha, Spain - LaCruzMarch2015_8m | ecosystem: Environmental > Aquatic > Freshwater > Lake | place: Spain...
GTTCCGAGTTCCGGCATAAAAAAAGAGAGGGAGATGAGTCAATAATATCTACGTAAGTACCATACTTTATTTGAGATCCAATAAGACTCATGTATTATATTTATGTAGAAAATAACCTAAGAACCCTACCCTAACATCTCATGAGCTGCCGCTACGACACTTCCGGTAGTCGATATCAATATTCCCACGATGAAACTGCAACTGTCGAGCTCTATCCATCACTTCTCAATGACAATGACGATATCGTTTCGTCATTTCCATCGTTAATTTCGCGCGTCTCGCTCGAATCAACGTCGACTCTCCAATCGTCCACTCCTCTCTTTCATCCCCACCGTGGCGTTGATGATGACAACAACCACAGCGATAGTACTACTACTTGGGACATTATCGATGGTGCGTTGTCAAATGATGGTACACCCTTCTCAAAACAAGTGCTACAACTGCTATCGGACTATCCAATGCAACGGTTACTCATTCGGGTAGGCGATGTTGCATCTAGCTCAGGTGGTATGATAATCAACAATAATAACGCGGGTGGTGGTGGTAATAGTAACGACGATGAGCAAGAACAATTGCTGTTACAAAGGGAGGAGCGTGCACGTGGTCCATCTGGTACAACAATTATGGCAACCTTTGCTACTCGATTACATGGTCATAATTATACAAACAACAACAATCGCGAGGAAAGTATTAGACTGTATTACAAAGATCAATATACATCATTACTTCGAACATTGCTTGATCAAAATCTCTTTCCTCCTTGTGGTGCACCATTAGATTCATTACGAGTACGTAAACATGGTCATTCTATCATAGTGAATACTATCGTGCAAACAACTGTTAATGTCGAATCATACTTGGCAGCGGATGCTGCAACATTTTGCAATCCTGGTATACAATCATTATTACTTTCCAATAATAGTGGTGAGGGTGGTTGGGCTGCCGCTACCAATAATGGAGCATGTCATAGTATCAATGATACTACCTGGGGTGTATTTGATTCATTATTTGGTTCTTCGTCGTTGGGTGTGAAGACACTTTCAGAATTATTACTCGGTGGATCTGGCGTTGGTGGTGGTAGTAGTAGCAATACAAGAAATTCCGTGTGGATTGATTTGCAAGTATCCCCAGCATGCTTTGCCTCCTCGCTAGGTGACAGTGATAATGCTAATGTCGGACAAAGCAGAAAAAATGAAAAATGCACGGTGAAGGCTACGCGAGGGATGTCATACCGGGTGGCAATTCCATCTTCGTCTCAAATCGACTCAAGGAGTGACGTGCAACTTCACGATCATATCAACGTATCGATTGGAGATCTTCTCTTGGGTCACCATAAGACGATGGGTCATGTCCCCCTTTCGTCGGACGATGAGAGGATGTCATGGTATCCATGTCCGTTATCAGACTCTAGTAAATTGATTCTACATTTGCCATTGGGATTTTTCGCTACTCATAGCACCAATGGCTTCGATGATGGCGATGATACGCAGTTGAAAGAAAGGGTGGAGATCAATGTACTTGAGTCAAAAGATGGATATATTGATCTAGCTGCTCCATGGGCAATTATACATCGTCATCCCAACAACAAACATCTCACCACTGTATCATCATCAACATCGTCAATGTTTGGTATATCTCGAACAATGTATAGACCTTTGGGTGTATCATCTAGTGGTACACTGGTGTCTGTAATACGCCATGGCCAATCACGCACCAATTTAGAGGAACAACAGTCAAGGTCTGTCGAAGTGAAATCGGTTGATGTCATACCAGGGACATTAATTAAGCCTAGGATGCACACCTTGCGTATGACATTCTACCAAGGTGGTGGAGCAGGTGAGGCTCGATTTGTCCCATCAATTGGTATCAATTATCTTTCATGCAATTGGCGGTACAATGAAACATACACCTATTTTGTTGAAAATTGTGACTCAAGTTGCAAAATGAAACTCAGTCTCTCGGATTTGCAAGCGCACAAACTCATACTCAATCCTGATGGGACTATACATTTGGACCGCACTATTATATTGCCTCCTGACTCATCGATATGGATGATGGTGGATTATGATGAAGCCTATCTACCCTTTCAAAAATTCCCGGCAGACGCCAACAGAGGAGTGGATATCGTTCCATCTATGGCAACTTTCACACTTGAATCGACAGCAAAAACAATGACACCATCGCCCTCCATTACACTTTTTACCACGTCACTTCTCATACTTCCACCTGTGCCGGATATGAGCATGCCATTTAATGTCATATCACTATCCTGCACATTATGGGCATTTGTACTTGGATCCTTACTTAATATTTTAGTCCGTAGAGGGACAGAGTCAGTGAAACGAGAGCTAACTGGAGAAAAGGAGAAGAGAATGATTGACAAGATCCGGGATAAATTGAAAGATAAAATGAACAAGATAAAGACAAAGTTTGGAAGAAAGATAGTTATGACGCCAAATGTGCAGGTCAAGGCAATTGAAATTGTTGACAAAAAATGAGAGCACTTCTATTTATGACATGAAAAATATTATTTAATCCATTCCTGTCTTATTCCCCCTCATCTTTTAGACCTCACTTTGATCTTAACAAATAGAGACCATAATTACATCCTGCATGTGTATTGCCTGTCATTTATCTAGGTTGTTTGCTACATCTACAGAACCAGCTACGATACCAAAACCAAAAGATTTATTACTAATACTACTGAGTCTACCTCTCTGTGAGGGCAGATATCAGTGCAGGGTTGCATCCTATGACAACTGGCCGCAGTAGAAGGCGCTGGCGCTGAGACACTATGTATGAAGTCGACCTGCTATGGGTATGAAGTGGGTGGAGTACCTCAATCATAACCTACATCACACTACAAGTCATAAACCAAGTGAATCTCCTACTGCCAACACTGAGACGCTGAGACCAAGCATATATATGGTTGTTGGGGTTGCATCCGTATGTCACTAGCCACACTAGAAGGTTCTGTATCACATTATATATGCAAGAAGAAGACCTGATATGAGTATGAAGTGGGTGGGGTGCCTCAATCATAAACTACAGCATGATGCAAATCAAAAACTGACAGAATCTCCAACTGCTGTCTCTACAACTCAGAGGGCAGATATCAGATTGGGGTTGTATCCTTGAATCCTAGCCGCAATAGAAGATGCTCAACCACATAAATAAGTGAAGTAGATCTGCTATGATTATCAGGAGGGTGGGGGGTCTCAATCATAATGTAACAGAGGGGCAGATAGTGGGTGTGGGCCTTATCCTTTTGATAGCCAACCACAGTAGAACAAACACAGTAGAAATAGAAAGGTTCTGAAGCAATTATACAGTATGAGGTAATGATGATAGTGATACCCCAACCACATTATTATCAGAAAATCAAAATATGATGTCAGAATCTAATTCTGCGGGTTGTAATGCAAGTGATGCATTAAAGGTGCCAAGCATCTGCTGAAAAGTTCACAGTGAAAATATTTGTATAATTTGCCAGTGTAATATCATGCTATGGTGGCATGTGATTATATGATATGTGAATTAACATGAGCATCAGTGCCTGGTGACACAGCTATCTAGCTAATAACACAGTTATCTATTGATCATACAATTACAACGAGCAGCACGGTTATGTCTGGCTTTAATAGTGTGAGGATGAATATTTACCACTTCCACTGTGCAAGATGGCTCCAAAAGCTTAGATAAATGCACAATGAGAGTAAGAGATGGTCTGCATCTGAAGTAGAAGAAGTCAATCCTACTTGATGTGTTGGTGCTGCTACTCCTATTGCAATTGATTAGAATGTGCAAATACAGTGCAATACTAGACAGGTGTTACTTATTACTCTCTTTTCAGCTGACTCTGCCACCATCCCCTCTCCACTCTGACTCTGCAATGTTAACGTAACACACACACACACACAATCAGAAATGAAAATATTTGCATTACATATACCAAGTTACATATTCTAGGTCTTCTACTATTCTACATTATTCGAGCAAACCCCTTCCCTCTCTTATTCGAGGCGCAAAATAAAACATGAAGCATTTATTATGCAGCAAGTCCTATAATATTGTGTAGACCCACATAGAAGATGCCATTCACTCTATCTCCAAACTCTTCCTCTCACACATGGGGAGGAGTGTTTGTTTCGAGCTCATTCTTTTGGTCGCCCTTTTCTTGACCAAAATATCTTGATCGCCCCTCCTTTTCATCTCTCGGTATCTCATTTCCTCCTCGTGTCCCGCCTTTGGTACATATCCTTCCTCAGTGCGGCAGAATCTTTCTTCCAGGTCTGGAAACCAGCGATAGAACTTGCGTTTGATCGACTCAGTCTTAACAGCCCTACCAGAGTCAACTGGTTGTCGGTTACGTAGACACTTGAGTGATCCGTACACACGCATCAATCGCTGCATTTCGTCAAATGGGATAGACGTATCACGCCTAGGGTCCTTGGGTTTGACATTGTTCTTTGAGGGTGGTGACCGGGCCATAGTTGAATAATGTTGTGTTTGATGATACGTCCCCTCCTGTAACTTTACTGCTCCATTGACAATCACAGGATTAGGGACAATTTCTAAAAGAGGGGGAGCGGGGATGCACACACTTAAAGAAGAGTATATCCTATGATTCGTCAATACGTCTGTATCCGTTTTATCTTCTGTGCTTGATGATGTACTCGAGCCTTGACCTAGAGAAAACAAGGACAAAGCCGCGTCTTGGACTCCAGATTTTTCAGCCATGATAGATTATGAAATGATTTCTTCTCTCGTCCAAAATAGTGGTAGAGGACAAAAGATGACATAAGAAGATGTTGCTACAGGTGAGATCAGTGAACAAAGACGATGGTTGCCCGCGCCCATGCTCTACGCTCTTGTCTCCCCCCCCCCTCAACAATGCTGCTCGCTGCTCACCTCCGTTCTTTCTCTTTATGTCAACGTCGTCAAATCACCCTCGCGTCTCTTTTTACGTCGAGACCCACAGTCGGTGACGAATATGTAAATTTCTTCTCAGTACGATTTGTTTTACACCTATCTTCAGTAGAAACGAGATAAATACGATACGAGATTTCAGTCCTCTCAGTTCTTTCTTATGAGTCCAGTGCCGTTGGATGATCATCTCAACATAATTTTCATGGCTGCTGCAGAAGATGGTCACGACAATTAACTTTACCAGCCGGCGTCATCAACGTAGTCGATTCTCCTTCTCGAAATATATCATTAAATTTTCACTGGCGATGATGGCGATTCTCTCGTTAGTTGTGATCATTTTTGGTACTCGACGTGCCATCACCGAAAGCATGAATAGCGCATTATATCTGCCAGCCAAATTTCAGTTGAAACATACAATACCAACCGCTCGTATCACGAATAAAGATATTGACGATCGATCTCAACCCAATAAGATAAAGAATGAGCATGGTAGATATAGAAAAGATCCAGCCGTGCTACCAATAATGAATCCTCGGATGAAAAATGAGACGATACACCTGAGCGTGGTAGGAGGTGATGTAAATGCTGCTGTTCATCCTTCCCATTCATCAAAATATGCGAGAATAGCATACCTAGAATTTAATGCGAGTGGTCTCTTCTTGAGAGGAAAAACAGACGAGGCTAAACGCCGTGTTATTGATAAGAGTAAAGAAGAACTTGAGGCAGAAGACCGACTGTTGGATTCGGAGGATGTTAGTTTACGTGATCCACTGTATGAAGGTGAATGCGTACCCATGCAACCGTGGCAAACAACATCTTTTCCAATTTGTAATATGTTTCACGAATTAGACTTTATTACCAAAATCATTATAAATGAGTTTTACTATTATACGTCTGGAGGATACAATGATATATTTTGGTTGAATGAGAAAGACAAACCTGACGATCCAGGACTTGCATTAAAAATATTGATTTATGGAACAGAATATACTGATCGTAATTTCGATCGTGTGCGACGTGATGGCCTAATCCTAGAACGTTTGACAAAGTCCCCATATGGTATGTCAATTGATTTTTGTATAGTAAGACTGATCACTGGACCATTGCAGTCGACCTGAACTTTTTTTATCCTTTATATACATTCTCAAGTCATGAACACATATGGTTTCTGTGGGTTTGACGTTCTAACCCCATACTCAAATGAGGGAACCCTTACAACTGTGTTACGAAAATGGAGCCAAGGAGAGAAATATCTTTCACCTACGACGAGATTACAGTATGCAGTAAATGCTGCCTTAGGTCTTGCGGCTGTCCATGACATTGATGGCGAGGGATTGTCTTCGGTAGCACAGTAAGTTGATACGTGTTACCTTTTTAAATCAAGATTTTTGTTGTGAGCATAAGTCCTAACCAAATCATGCAACTGCAGTGGGGACTTGAAAGGCCATCAATACTTGTTTCACGACGGGGAGATGAAACTCGGTGATTTCAATAGAGGACGTTTCCTGAGACGTAATTCCACTGATCCACAAACTGCATGTACATATACGATTGGGAAGAATGATGCTGCATTTCGTTCACCTGAAGAATATAACTACCTACCTCAAACCAGTGCAATTGATGTTTATGCTCTGGGGTCGATATTATATGAAATTCTAACGGGGAACGAGGTATGGCACGATCATGAAAAGAAACAGGCTCAGGAGAAAGTGATGAATGGTGAGCTACCAAAGATAGATGAGGAACTGATGGAAAGCAATGATTTAGTGGTTGTGGCATTAAGAGAGGCAATAGCTATGTGTTATGTTTTTGACCCAAAAGGCCGTGCGAAGTCTGCAGACGTTGCTGCATTTCTCCAACAAACACTGACAGGGTTACTGTTGTTGAATATAGATGGAAGGGTTGAGGAGAAGGAACAGACTGACAGTCGAGCGTGGGATGAGAGATGAGACCTGCAGAAATTGCACTTAATGATACCAGTTTAAGATTTGGTATCACTAATATCATTTGCATTGCAACATTATGTTTGATAAATAGATATTTTACTTTGTGGTGTACCGCAAGATGACTACTTTTCTTGGATTTGTCCCCCACCCTGTAATAACATCTACAAACTTTTTAGTGTCTCCATTCCACTTGGCCATCGGAGAATCGTTTACAGATACAATAATGTCGTTAACAAGAAGAGGAAACTTCTCGTCACAATTTCTGATCTGACTAACAACACACATCATATTGCGCACTCCGATATCCATTAGTGTTGTTGAATGCGTTTTCGTCGTATTCTTGATTGCTCTCGTCGTTCTCATCGTAGACATATTCTTCATCCCCATCATTGTCGTAGTCAACCCCACCCCAGTCGTCATTGTTGTCATTAATGTACGATGACGATTCCGACTTTCCTTCTTCGACACATGAATCGACAAGCATAGCGTCGTCGTCGGGCTTTTTCTGAGTTCGCGATCAAGATTTGAGTTTCAAATTCACTCAAAGCAATCTTTCTTCAACAAGACTACGACATTCTACTGTGTGACCCCGGCGTGCATCGAAGTTTCGCAAGAGCCATTTGGCCTGTCAAAACAACAATGTCATTGTGTTCAGAAAAGGATGTTTGCTTCCTAGGTCCAGAGGATGTGGAAATTCTCACTGACTACCTAATAATCTTGTTAACGCAAGTGAAAAAGGTTGTCATGACTGATGCCGATCGCACCAAGAACCGTGAAGGGAGCACACTGACGTATGGATTTCGATGCCGTCACTGCGGTGGGCTTGAGAAAGGCAGCTACTTCCCCTCATCCAAAAAGAGTCTACAAGCATGCACTACATCGCTGCACAACCATCTGATGAGTTGTACTCACGTCCCTCCAAGCCTAGCGCGTGCTGTGAAGCTATCGAAGAACACGCACAAGTCACAGTTGTCTTTGCACAGGATTGATCAGAGGACATTCTTCCGCCATATGTGGGAACGAGTCAACGGTGACTATGATGGATTTGATGACGCGAGCGTAAAGCTCGTGTTGCAGAAGGTGAATGCGATAGTGGAATCTTGCGCGTTGAAGACTGAAAGAAATGCTGAAGCTGCCGCGTTTACAGAGGAAGACTTCCAACACGTTCTTGAGTGTCTTCAAATGCCATTCACCCCAGACAATACTGACATATTCGAGAATGCTCCAGATTGTGATGTCACTCCTGAGCCGTTGCGGATGCATAACCCTCCAAACAATGCGCTCCTTCACGACGTCAGAGGAGGGAGCGTCATCCGAACGGAAGAGAAGAAAATGCAAGGCACTCTTCAAGGGACTCGAAAAAGAGTGCTTTCGGTTCGTAAATGCAACATCATCACGGAAGTCAAAGTAGAGAAAAAGTGGGTTCCCAACAAATCGTTGAAATCACTCTTCTAAGAAGGATCGATGACGTAGGATTTTCTCATGACTTAAAGGACCATGATTTGCACTATTTGCTAGCGCTAGCAATAAGAGTTAATAATATCTCCAGTCAACCTCAGACTGAAGTCAAACAAAGTTCTCAATCGTCATGGTTGTCGTTGTCATCATCATTGTTTGTTTCCTCTGCCATCAGTGTTATAGCATTTTCCATGCATTCCCATACCCTAGCGACATCACCGTCGGTCAAAACATTGTGAAACCTACATAGCGAGCAGAAGCGAGAGGGATGAAGATTATATTCATATTAGCGAAAAGTTACAAAGCAAGTAAAGAGAAGACGGCATTGAATGATTATACGCTACGCACACACGTTCTGTAAATTCTTTCGAATTCATCCCTTCTAATGCAACATTGCCATCAAATTCTTCATGTAATATGGCAACACACGGTCCCATCTTGCAATTTTTGCCCCCATTACATCCACCATCTTCTATGATCATAACTTGTTCCAAATTGACCGCTTGTGCTTGAGCATACAGTTCACCTAATACGTGATATTGATCTAACCAGGCATCGATAAGTTTACGAGTGCAGCTCGTGGATGTACAAACCTGTATCGTGAATTGTGCCGCAATATCAGGGTCTAGAGATAGCTTCTTGTTATTAGTGGTCGATTGAAATGCTCGTAGAGACATCGATGATAACCCGCTGTTGGACTGAAGAATCGAGCGATACGAACGGCGCGGCGGTCTATTGAATTGATAATGATGTAACGCATCACAGTCATATAATGCGGCGACCAAGGATCACGCTGTGGGAGAGCATTAACAACGACCACGAGCACAACGATGCAACCCCTTGGATGCAACAACACCACAACACCACACCGACAAATCTTCGTCCCGCCAAATTCTGTCGCGAGGGTGGGGTTGGCTGTTTGAAATGACATTGAAAGAGATGGGGCAGTGGTGCGATACCATGACGGGCATTGAAGGTTCATCGGGGGTGAGTGGCTATCTTGAGATCTTATTCTGAGTGTGATTTTTTTTAGAATGTGAAGACGATTGTTTCGCTTCGATCCATGTCTAACATTAGATATTCTTTTTATTCTTCCGCTCATTCATTTCATATTTACTCTTGCTTGAGCTTTTAGTACATCTTCCTGCTCCTGCTCACCGCACTTGGATTCGTCTACATAAATAATGGAGGGCAGACAAATGGATCGTCCAAGAACACACAAGGAAAGAAGGAGGACGAGGAGGAGGAAATTGAGGAACCGGAACTACCGCGTAATTTCACCGTGAAGCAATTACGGCATTTCGACGGTAGTATCGATGATAAGACGAACGAATCAAAACCAGTATATATCTCCGTTGATGGATTCGTCTTTGACGTTACGAAAGGGAAAGACTTTTACGGTCCAGGAGGGCCATATGAATTATTTGCTGGTCGAGAATGTGGTGTGGCATTAGCAAGTATGAGCTTTGATGAATCACTATTAGACGATGTATCGGCATGTGAAAAATTGGGACTAGGTGAACGAGCCGAGTTGGATAATTGGATTGAGAAATTTCAACATTATCGTTGCTATCCTATAAAAGGTAGATTAGTTCCAGACTCCAAGCTACCATCGGCAGAACGAATAATATCGATGGAAGAGTTGGCCAAGTATGATGGAAGCAATACAGGAAGTCCACCAAAAACGGAGGATGGTGAGTACACTGGATATGCTACACAACCAATCTACCTTGGTGCGTTTGACAAAGTATTCGATGTGTCCTTCGGAGGGGTGGAAATGTATGGTAAGGATGGACCTTACAATCGATTTGCTGGTAAGGATGCATCACGTGCGCTGGCATTGATGAGTTTTGATGCGAAGGATGTTGCGAATACGGACATTAGTGACCTCGATGAGAAGAAGGTGAAAATATTGATGGACTGGGTGAAGACATTTGAAGAGAAGAAGGGGTACCCAATGGTCGGAAAATTGGACAAGAAGTTGTTATGAAACCTCTTGAAAATAATGTACTTAACACCACAACATTATTTAACATGTACAGCGAAAGAAATGTACACATGTATTCTATTTTGCCTATTATCATTCAACCTGAACCACAACATTCTCACTTATTCTCATCTTAAAGCGACTATCTCGAGGTAAGAGACGAGATTCATGGAGGGTGTTTCCATTCTCCCTGTGAAAGGTCAGCAACATTGAATCATGACCGACATCGAACGAAAGGAACCCACCGTTAATTATTCCCGAATAATCATCACCATCATCCTCCTTATTGTGGATGAGTTTAGATGTACCCGAATAATCATATGTATCGGCATGTAGGAACTTTAAATCCCCTTCTGTTGGTAGTTTCGTTGCTTTCTTGGATCCGTAACAGCAATATGCTCCCGCTCCCGACAGGACGTAATTCATATCCTCATTAGCAAAGTGAAATTGACAGTGGTCGTGCCCAGAGAGGTAGGCTGTTACACCATACTTTGTCAGTAATGGATCCAATGTCTTGACTAGGTGTGCATTATTCCCATGACTGCACGGCGAGTATATCCCATGATGGCCAGCAACCAATAGGTAGTCAGCATCAGACTTCTCTAGAGCTGCCTCGATCCATTCCAGTGTCGCTTGTGCTTGATTAATTGATTCTTCGTCGTTGGTTAGTTCAGGAGGGGTAGGAGATTCGAAGAATTCCTCAGCAGCCATATCACACTGTAGGTTCCCCGCAAGCTGGACTGTATCAATAATTAGTATCTCAATCTTGACGGCAGGGGAGTGCTCGTTAATAATTAATTCTTTTACGATACGGTAATTAAGACCAGGAAAATTCCAACGATGATTTGTCTCTGATAGTTTAAGTTGCTGAGTAATGTCTCCACAATGATCATGATTACCAGCCAGGACGTACCATGGTACCTGTAAATTAGGATGACTGTATATCTTGTCAAAAGTCTCCTCAAATCTCATCTGTGCCTGTTTTTCATTATCTGACAGTCCACCATTATAGAAATTATCACCCAATGCGAGGACGAACGATGCTGCTGGACGAGAAGCAGTATTGTCTACATCATCATTCAATGCTCCTGACGTGTGTCCCGCGGCCACTTTTGCCATTCCCTTAGCAGTTTCCCACTGACCTTTGGTGTAGTATGGTGGATTACTCTGCCCACCCCAATCACCGATTGCAAGGAAACGTAGACGAGAGATGCTACTTCCAGAAGAAGATTCATGAGGTTCTTCTGCGCTGACCAGCATAGATGATATTTCATCGCCTGCTGTGACAATAGGAGACAGCGGGGCTGCGAGGAGCAGTGAGAACACGACAGTCATAACCAGGCGCATCATCTCAGGATAAGATACCAGGGTTCAAGACGGGCCCCCGCGATGAGAATACCTATGGTACCCCCCCCCCACAAAAAGTGGCGGTCGAAAGATTTGCCCGAAAAACCACGGTCAAAACTCCCACAAAACAAGGGAACGATGGTGAACCGTCCGCCCGCCTCATTCTTCTATGAACGGCCGCCATTCAGAGCAGCCGCCGCGGCGCGACGCAATCAACCTCATTAGCGGACTCGGCGGATGGTTCTGTGGCGGCGCAGCGGTCGTGGGCGGCTTCGGGACTGAGTAGCGGCCACTTTGCTGCCGCTGGCAGTGTAATTTACCATGTATTTAGGCCGAATTTGGAAATACCCCATCAATCAGCCGGATGAGTGTTATAGAGGTTCCGTTGTGCTTCATATGCATAGGATATAATTGGGAATCGTCAGATTTAAGCAGAGAGGCGGAGAAGTGGCCGAACTGTGAAATTGGTAGTAATATTATGCATGAATGAGGGGGTGATGGCAGGGGAGGGGACATATTTCATTGTAGTAATCGACAAATGACACAACAAAAGGCTACTATTTGACGTGGGATGATATTAGAATGGTTCCGGAGTGATGGAATGGCAAGAATATTGATGACAGGAGTCGTACCGCCCCATTGAGTGAGAGCATGCATTTATTATGAGGGAGGAGGACTTTGTCTGGATGTTGATTGTTGTTAGAGCCACGCCCATTTTTCAGCGACTACCAAACATTCTGGGGTCCAGCTTTGCCATATGCCGTTGTTGTTGTTGTCCTTGTTGTCTTGCACCTATATACCAGCACAGTCGGACATGGCAACATGCCTACAAAGTTGGGCGGACAATAATACAATTCCAATTAGTCCACGGTGTCGTCGTCGTCGTTGTCGTCTACTTTGCCATCATCATCATCATCATCCTAACCCCTAACGAGAGAGACAAAGACTCGCTAGGTCCGAAGGAGACGTGGTGTCAAGTTTGTATGTGTAATCAATTCTGCGTATTAGATACAGTATGTTTGGGGTCAAGATGTAGATCGGTTTTTAAAACTCAGGAATTTCGCTTCGACTACTTAACAAACATGATAGACGGGATCGAGAACATGAGTTTTGTATGCTGGCATTTTCTTGAAAGTCGAATATTGGCAGAGATATTGAGTTTTAAAAATACAGTATAAAGAAATTGATGACACACTATACAGTCTCATTAAAAATTAAATAGGAATTACTTATTGAGCGGGTGACGCAAAACGACAGTGGAATCTAATATTAATTGAGCAAAATTTTGGGGGAGAAAAATGAGGCCCCTTGCATCGATGCGGCATCGGATTTCGAGTGTGGAAGGACTCACTCGATCACTAAAGGGTTCCTTCCAACCATAAAATTAGTGAATTAATCGACTGGGGGTCACGCTGAATTTGCCCCCAAATTGTGCATCGCATATTGACCCCAAACGTACTGTAAGTTGCAAAAATACCTACATCAAGACATTACGTAATATGTAGGGGGGCTGTGATGCAAACGAACCACTATAAAGGAAGTCTGACGATGATTTGGAATTCTCTTCCACTACTGCTGCATCTGATATGGCACACCCTCAAATTCAAATGCAACCATTAAACTTGAGGAACAGCTTTGCATCTGCCAAGGTTGCCGATAAGAGTAGTGCAGGCAAGAATAGAATAAAGGAAAACAACTAGCTTCTGTACTTATTAATATGTCTTGGGACAAGCAGCTTCAGAACCCAATTGTGAATTCTACTATCCCCCTTGACTTTGACAAAAATAAATCCTACCTTAAAAATTGCTTGGAGCTGGTACAATATGCTGGTGACTGTGACAATGTTAAAACTCTTGAAAATTCGGCGGATGTTAGAGAAGTGAGTGATGCTGCTCACAGGTTGGCTTAGCCAACTATGTCGGAAGTCGGCGTGTCGATTTTGTTGCCCAAACGGTGATATTCTGTGTCGTGTCGGCGACATGTCGCCGACATGTTTCGGTCATGTCCCTGTTCCCGACATGTCGGTTAAATGTCGGTAGTTCAGTGACATGAAATTCAGCTCAAACATACAAAATTCGTATTGTATACTTTAAATATTAGTCTTCTGGAGCGACACCCTTATGACCCATAGCCACTGTTGAAGGTGCTCAAACACTTTATATATATATAAAGAAGACCTGCAATGAGTATGAACTGGATGAGGGGTCTCAATCATAAGTACTAACAGAGGATCCAAGTGCGAATCCATGCACAACATCGCT
>Ga0247833_1005914_pt1 | contig 13917 bp, 12 predicted proteins | sample LaCruzMarch2015__7_FD_187117 | JGI IMG/M metagenome (GOLD analysis project Ga0247833, IMG submission 187117) | Freshwater microbial communities from meromictic Lake La Cruz, Castile-La Mancha, Spain - LaCruzMarch2015_8m | ecosystem: Environmental > Aquatic > Freshwater > Lake | place: Spain...
CATCCTTCCTGGACGACATCTGTTCCGAACATCAACTCCATTTCGAGCGAGCGGAAGCAGCGACGATGATGACGCTACCGCAAAAAACAACAACAACAACAAGTCGCCGAATACTTTCGAACGGATGGTGCGGACGGTGTCAAAGAATAAGGATTATCAATTCGGAGATCTCACGAAAAAGGTTGTCGATGCCACAACGCACGGGGTTGAGGAATCCGTACGGACGGTGTCAAAGAATAAGGATTATCGATTCGGAGATCTAACTAAAAAGGTTGTCGATGCCACAACTCACGGGGTTGAGGAGGTAATAGATGACTTGACCGACCTTACAAAGCAGGGTGTCAAAAAAGCTGTACAATTCGAAGAATCAATTGTCCGGTCGGTCACACACAATGAGGATTATCACTTTGGTGATTTTGCCAAGGGGACAATAGGCGCAGCCGGAAGTGCCATGACATATGTTGAAAAGTCATTAGAGGCATTCCATGATGGTGATATACATGATTTTATTGAGTTGATGAATATGTACTATAACAATCATATGGGAGAGATAGAACGGATAGAGGCATTCACGGTGGTTGTTTATACTGGAGCGATTATGATACTTGCATACAACTTCATTGCCAATCTTATGTCGGGGGTGGTCTTGGCTGCTGCATGGACAAAGGTTGTCATGGAGGCAGTAGCAGGGACAACATCGACTCCTCTTATATCTGTTGACATGATGTTATGGACAAAGGTGTTTCATGTTCAATCGATCATGGAAAAAGTCTTTGGTGGCCCATGTTTACCAGCACGTGCTTTAATTACAATTCCTTTCTTCTTCCAATATCGTAAATTTGTCGTTGGTATGGCACGATATTCACCATTACGGGCCAAGTTTCCAATCATTACACGATATTCGTCATTAATACTCTCGTGGGTTGTTGCAAATATAGTATTTGTCGGTGGATTCACACTTTTCATGATGAAGATTGGAGCTCTGTTAACAACAGGCGTGTCCATTCCCATGAAAGTATTATTACATCCAATGTAACGTAACCAGATCTCATAATGTGTAAAATAACTGTTTGTAAATATTGTGGCAGTGACAGTGATGTAGGACTATTAGCATAACCATCTTAAACAGAGCAGACAACGTATTCTGAAACAAGCAGAAACTTAGCTCAATTATTTTACTCGCTTACTTTTAAGAAATAGCCGCAGATACACCGTAACATTTACTTACACATACTTCAGAGTCAAATGTTGCTCTGATACTATCAATCATGCAAAGGTTGTTTTCCAAACCTGTGGAGCCAACTTTTCCAACGCAGCGGCGACAGAGTTTTGTATCTCTTCAGTGGGGGTAAGTGCAATCATAAGACCTCCACGACCGGTGCCACTCATCTTAGCCCCGATAGCACCAGCATCACGTGCAGCTAATACCAAGTCATCAAGCTCTTGACAGCTCACGGTAAGCTCCTGCAACAATGCATGATTGGCATTCATCAATTCACCAATTTGTGATAAAGCTCCCTTCTCGACAGCCCCTTCAGCCATCCTTACAATACTAGTGTATCGTGTCATAATGTCTGCAAACCATACTTCATCAGCCTCTTTCTTCATTCGGACATCATTAACGACCTTGGTCGTGCTAGCTGTAATCCCCGTGGAAGCATATACAATACGCATGGGTGCCGGAAAGGTAATCTTCTCAAATATCGGTGCATCGTCGGTACGACGGAAGCGCAGCAGTCCACCAAACGTTGCGGCAGTATTGTCGATTCCCGAGGGTGTACCATGATATCCCTTCTCACCTTCATATCCGGCTGCATTAATTTCATCATCGGTCAGTGACCGATTATCGGCAATATTGATTGCACGTGCCAATGACACGACTTGTGCCGCAGATGCACCGATGCCACTTGCACAGCAAAGATCGCCCCCAAATGTTAGTCGTACTCCACGTACAGTTGGATCCACGCCGAGATGTGCTAAAGTCAGTTTAATCGCCTCATCACCCTCCTCTTTCTTTTCAACTTTGTAATTGGGTACAGCTGGACGGTTGTCAATGACATCTAGTAGACCGGGGGATGAGTCGACGTATTCAAGTTTGCAGTCAGTATAGGCTGAAACAGCACCGACGATTGCCGGGGCCTTGTATACAACAAGATGCTCCCCGAAGAGGATCAATTTGCCAAAGGCACGTGTTTGGTCTACGGGGAAGTCGACGGCCATTGTTACCACAAAAGGGCAATCAAAAGTTGACGTTCCCGCGCTCAAACGAGATTGTCATCATCTCCCGCAAAATCAGATGCCAATCATGATGTTGTTAACACTGGCCGTCCTCTTGGCTTTGCTGCAGCAACAACTAACGTTTATTGTCGGGTTCTCGCCGGTCGCAAATAACAATTACTTGCTCTCCTCGCTCTATTGCTGTGTAACTAACCTCCCGTCAAACATTATCGAAGAAAATACAAAGAAGAATGAGCTAGCATCCAGACTTCTCAATACTTGTGCCGAATATGGTCAGATTGGTGCGAAATTGACTGAAGAACAACGTGCGGTCATCGACAACCTAGCTTTGATGCTTGCTCCATATTCTGATTCTGCACCAGCACAATTCGATAAGGAACATTTACGAGGTAGACATGAATTAATATACAGTGCCTCTCAAGGCGCATCGTCGGGGGCAATAGGACCACTCGTTGGGACAGTAAGTCAATCTTTCCTCGATGAGGTACGATACATTAATCGTGTAGAGTTATTTGGTGGACTTGTTAAAATTGAATTAAATGCACAGAGAGAGCTGCTGAGTGATAATAAAGTACGTGTCAAGTTCGTCGAAACTGCATTTTACTTATTCGGGATGGAAGTAAAACGCGGTGAGGCTACAGGTGCTGGTGTATGGGATTACATATTTTCGGGACATGTCAATATCGATGGTGGTGAAAAGATGCTACTCAGAGTAATGAAAACACCAAGTACTTTTGTAATTGTACAGAGACAACCACAATGAATCGTAACAAAATGATAATCATTTTTAGGGTCCAGAATCAATCTCAAAATCCTTGAAAGACTTCATCATAGGATGGCATACCCATACCTCTTTTCCATGGCTTTCCATCTAATGTTTCATATATCGTATCCAGTTGAATGGGATCCGTCTCGACACATGATTCGTAATCACTACAGCTGTTGTTGCTATCCGATAAAGGAGACATCAGCTGACTGGCCCACGAGGAGGTATCGCTGATAGCAGATGTTGGAAATGGACGAGCAGAACCAGGTCCATCACCATCACGTATTCTAATGTCATCCCAAAAGGCCATCATTAAAGTAACACGTCGTCCTTCTCGCACGCCCTTTCCAGGCACAACGCCATGCAGATATCTTCCATCAAATACCACCAATCGTTGTGATCTTGGATGAGCCAACCATCCCTGCGTTGCGACTTTACTATCAGTTAATATTTGATTTGTAACGAGAGATGGTCCACCTGCTCCTTCTGTTATGTATAATATAGTAGATATGATTGGATTACGAACGCCCCCTCGACCTTCATCGTCGGAATCAAAATGCATTTGATGACCCGATGCATGTGGTCGATTGTGGGCCCATAACTCAACGAACTTAGCATTACTCTGCAGACTTGGAAATCGATCATTCAATAGGGGACATGATACAATCTTTTGAATAAGTTGTCCAATGAATCCAAATTGTGTATTGTTTCCTCCATTGTATTTATTTTCCCGTATTTGATCTAAGGATATAACATATGAGAAATACGGTGATGGTGGTTCCACTGTATATTGATGATCTGCCCAGTAGCTGGCCGTTGGCGATTCAAATACCACTCGCAATCGTTCCATTTCCGATTTTGACAAGAACCCATCTATGATTTGACAACAAGGAGGTGATGATAGTTGCTTCTTCTTGACATTTTGTTCGCGTATGTCACCAGCAGTAGTATCGTCTATATTCGATTTACAATAATCGTCATCACTTGGGTAATCTAAAACTTGCTGTGCTAATCGGCAAGTAAACCCCATTGATACCAATCCCTTCTTGGCCTTGCGACATCGTCCAGATTGACATAACAGGAGAGCATATTTTTCTCCGGCTTGATTGAATTGCTCACAATTGAGTCCACAACCACCTCCGTCATCAGTAAGCGACTGCTTTGTCCTCTTTTTTGAAGGTCCATCGCATCTTTCCTCGTTGTTGATTATCTCCCCATTTTCTCGGCGATAATCTGAGGGAAGTTGTGACTTCTTCGTTGAAAGAGCCCAACGATAAAGACGTTCAACCTCGTCAAGATCCAATTGGCAAGTTGCCGATAACCATAGCTTTCGTGCGGCGTCTACTGCCGCTGCTGGCGATTCATACGTTGTTGATACGTCCTCCGCCGGCATAATAATATCTACTGTTTCCCATCGTAGGTGGAATATCTGTTCCACGCCCGTGCGTAAGCGGAGCCCCCAGAATCGCTGTCGTCATCACTTCGAACTAACTCTGCCACCACCACCAATGATTCCTTCACGATGACGGTGCAGAAACACGTACGATACTGTCACTCCTTCATTCCAACCCCTTATTAATCTACGAAGGATTATACATACTCTCCTCAAAGATAAAGAATATAGAAGCATGGATCAATCCCAGCCTGCAGATAGCTGGTCGATATTGACATTAGCGTATCCGTTGAATCCGCCATTGAATAATTTGAATCTAGAGGAAGAAGAAGATCGGTGTATTATTTATCCTACGGGACGTCGTCATCGGCATGATCGGAGCAGATATTCATCGCTCCTAATTGGGGTTGGCAATTTTGATATTCTAGACGCTACCGATGATGATACATCATGGGAAGATTCCAATTTAGATGATATAGAACGTGTGGGAGATGATCGACATCATGTTCATAGAAGTTGCACCTACCGTCGTCGTACACAAATGGCATTATCTCCACTGGTAGCAACAGCAGTAGCTTTATTACTTTGTTGTTGCAGTATCGCCGTCGGTGCATCATCGTTGACTCGAAATGGCTATTACTACAAATCCACAACCACGACGGCATTCGTATCGACTGTACGAGATTCACTAATAAATACCATCCTTGCACGACAACGACAACAACAACAATCACCATTAACAACACCATCTATGGCCGTACAGCGTAAGTCGCCGGCACAACGCGTTGGAACGACATTCAACGTAGATACTACCTGGTCCAACGCGGTACGACAAAAGAGCGACTTAAATGAATCACGCTTCGGGGTACGTAAACGCGTTCGTACCGTGTTGGATAAGGCCAAGAAACGTACTGGGATTGAGAATGGTACGGGGCAGTCGTCTCCAATGAATGGCGGTGAAGAAGAATCGCCATTTGTTCAATCAAATCTTAATATAGTTGCCGAGGCTGCATCACTCGGGGGACTTGGGGATGAAGAAACAATTGATATATATAACGATGTCGAATTAGGATTAGAGTATATTTCACGGGGCATGGGTGATATACGACCTGTCAAGGTTACGTCTACTCCTAGTTTGACGACAATTGCTCTATCATCCTATGTCACCGAACAGCAACAACAATATGATGAATTTGATGTCATAATTACTGAGGCACAGGCGGAATTTTATGGTCTAAGAAAGAATATATCGGCAGATGGGGATGTGACCCAAGAAGTGCAAGACAAAAAGACGAACGGTGTGAAAGTGAATGGCAGCACTTCTCCTGTATCGTTGGATGATATAGAGTCGGTGAAACGGACAGACGAAACTATCGAAACAAAAAATACCGCAGTAGCGTCAAAAAAGGTCGTAACCAGCGACTCGTCACTCCCTCTCGAAGCACTTCCATTCGATCTGCCCATACTTACGCCGGACCAATCCCGTCGTGTTAAATCTGGTGAACGTGTTCAATATCAAGACGATATGGGTCGGGCAGGTTCTGGATTTGTGGTATGGGATGTCAAGGCCCCAACCTCGGTCGTTTGGGATTGCTTACTAGATTTTAAATCCTATCCCCAAACTATACCAACGGTTCGAGAGGTGGTAATGTATACCAACACACACTTAAAGGAGGACTATCGGGCTGAGAGACCGTTGGACTTTGAGGATGGTAAGGCTGCGATACTTAAGTATGGCATACCATCAGTAACACGTGCACAATTCTCATTGTCAAAGTTCCGATTGAAGATTGCTGCCGTGCACAAGTATCGAGTTCATCCACGTGGTGATCATATGATATTCACGTTAGACCCAGCCAGTACCAATATGGTATTAAAGTATGCCAAGGGGATATGGTATACACAAAGTAATCCGGATGGGAAGGAGGGGTACACTCGTGTTTGGCTGCTGTGTGAACTTCGTGTGTCTAGATTGTTGCCCCAATGGATTGTAGATTATGCAGCCGCAAGGGCGATGCCACGTGCGACAACGTGGTTGAAACCACAAACAGAGGCGGCAGCCACATTGTGGTTGAAGGATTCGTCTATTCGAAAAGAATGAAAATAGATGGCAAGCTTGGAATAGATTGTAATACTGCTATTCTAATTCAGTGAATCATAGTTCTGAAAGCTTACACATGTACTTGTTGAATATATGTTGTAATGAAATAGAATCATGCGAGTGATTGCTCATTTCACGGAACGAATGGACTTTGTTCTGACAAACTCACATGTTTTCATGGGGATCATGCCCTACTTTGCACCTTCAATAACAGCCCTTCCACCTCTGCTTTGAATCTGAACATCACGGCGGTGAGTCTTGGGCCAGATCATTATGACAGCACGAGAATACACTCTACCCATGTATTGCATCCCATTTCCGACTGAATAGGTGGAAGAAATATGGGGTTAAATACAAAACTGATTGCAGAGAATGCTATAGGCGACGTAGTAAATACTCACAGAATTCCACTTCCTGCGGTTCATCATCGACGACAACCTTCTTCTTGTTACGCCTGTGCCAGCGATCGTTCCCACCTTCCTCACGATACTTCCTCGAGGCTTCCTCGGAGGCAAAGAGGAGCTCATGAGAGTAGATAGGAATAACATGATTGCCTTTCCCTACGCGATGATCCCTCCACGTATCGTCCATGATAAATTGCTCACCGTAAATACGCCTTCCACGAAAATTGAATAGTGGCATACCTTCATCGTCGGTTGGACCATGAAACTTAAATGGAGGACCACGATCATCTTCCCCACCAAACCACGATGGATGATAAGCAGCCTCTCTGTCGTACTGGAGTGCTGGACCAAGATCGAGAGGAAAAGCGTCGCCTGTAAGCGATATCATTGGTCCTGTGGTACAAAAGGTATCATCGGAATTCCAAGGAGTGCATTCACCCGCATCCCACACATTGGCAAGAGAAATGACAACATCAAAGTAAGGCCCATCCTCTACTCCATTCTTGAGCGCACTGGAAACGAGCTCATGTGAGATGCTGCACTCAGGATCAGTGGCATAACGCTCTCCACCCTCTTCCACGACCTTCCTCGCCGCAAGATTCGCAAGCGATGTTACGTCGGTCGGAGGATAACTAGCTGCCGCACGGATCAATTCCGCGATACTGCGATCAGAACCTTTCAGGTCTTGGATTCCAGTGAGGGAGGCGGGCGAGTAATTATGAGATAGTACTACTACTAGCTTCTTCGGTTTACCATCGCAACTGATCTCGTTGGGGAAAGCATCATCACTCTCATTAGAAAACATTTCAACCAACTTGGACAGGCGTCTAGCGATAGATTCATCGGCAGGTTGAGGTGGAGAAGGACTTGGTGCCGGTAGATGAGGAAGCAGCCGATTTACACGTGGATTGGCCGTTAGATGGTAGACGAGCGCAACACGATGACCCGTCGTCAATTTGCTAACTTCATGATAGCAATCGGCATAAAATGCAGCAAAGTGCAACCCTGGACTGCTCAATCTATTACTTCGCCTCTTTGTATTGAACTTGGCATTACCTCCTCCGTTGAAGGTGTAAGTCTCTTTCTCCCCGGGTGTAAGAGGAGAGTAAACTGATAACTCGGCACCTTCATAGATAGAAGGAAGCTCTAAGACGAGAGTTGCAAACATACCATCCAATCGTTCGCTATCACGATGACGAGCGAAGAAACATCCCGGCTCGTAGAGCAATAATTTGTAAAGATTTGCTTTGATTTCGTAATCAACTTCTGTTCCAAGGTCGCGTGCAACAACACGAAGAGCAGTCTCGAGTGCTTGCTCAACGTTGGATACGAGCAGATTGCGAGGTTTGATTTGCCAACTGAAGTAAATGAAAACCAAACATGTCACATAATATTTAATACCCAAATGGAATGAACAGAATCATGGATGAACGTGTCAATGGAATGAACAGAAGGGATGGGTATAAAGTGGGGAACAAACTGGGATGAGGTACGAAATGAAAATAACACATGCATAAAAAAAGAGATTTCTTCTCCTGCGACGTCCAAATTGACAACAGTTGCATCTCGCGTCCCAACACCCGCTCTTTCGGCTCGTTCTTTAATAGCCACAACATCATTGACGTCGAGTGGGAATGACAATTTGCTGCGAACGTCCAAGTTGCCGTCGTGAAGGACGATCTCAGGAATCGGGACAGCAGTAATCTCGGAGGCGGTCAAGTATTTCCCACGGCAGGTCTCCGTCGTCAAGAGCACCTCGATGGCATGACGAGCATTATTGGGCGACGTCATCGGCGTCGTTGTCTTGGAGTGGGCGTCTTCTCCTCCTCCTATTCAATTGGTGTGTGTGCATTGTTGGTATCCCGCCAAACTCACTGGTAACATGAAGTGGAGGAGACCAATTGCATTAGTCGTGGGGAAATCTGCTAGATTTTCCAGTATGCGTAACGATGACGACGTAATCCGTCGCATCATGACAAAGACAAAAACGATTGCATTAGTCGGGGCTTCGAAGAATACAGATAGAGCTTCCAATCACGTAATGTCAACGCTGCAACAAATGGGATACAAAGTAATTCCCATAAATCCAGGTCTTGCAAAGCAGGAATCTATTTTACATGGAGAGCAGGTGTATCCAGATCTTGAATCGGTAGCATCCAAATTCAATGTAGATATGGTAGATGTATTTATCAACTCAAAGAATGCCGGCCAGTTCGTAGATGAGGCAATCAAAATTGGAGCAAAGAGCGTTTGGCTACAGATAGGGGTGATTGACGAAGATGCTGGAAAACGGGCTGTCGCAGCTGGTCTAGATTGTGTCATGGATGCATGTCCTCTCATAGAGGGTCCACGATTGGGCATTAGTGGTCCAGATGAGGAATGAAACAGATGGACTTGGTTCGGTAGAATTTTGGCACGAATACATCTTACCCTGTCTATACAATAATTTCCCAATGAAGAGACGTACTATTTATTACCAATTATTACGAAGTAATTTGCAATCCCTCTACACATAACTCCAGCTAATAAGATATTCAACACTCTCTCGTTCCAATTACTTCTTAGCGTGTTGCCCTTCGTTCTCGTTCAAACATTCACACTATCAAGAAATTCATGATAGTTCACCACTGCTTTCTTCAACACGGCATACTTCTCGTGTACATCAATCGTTGCCTTGTTCAACTCCTCCTTCGATCCATTATCAAGTTGAATTTCATTCCCCGACGCAGCAGATTGTTCTAGATTGGTTGCACTTTCTCGTAATTCCTGACACATAAGGTTTGATGATGCACCCTTAATTACGTGAGATGCTCGCATTATATGAAGAAATGATTGATCGCCAATTGGAATCTATTGTGTGCGATTTTGACAGGACACGATGGTGATGGATAACACGAAAAAGTCAGCATTAAAATAATGGCGTTGCAATACGACAAGAGAGGAAAAGCAGTCTACAATAATATCAAACACCCCCCTCCCCTTTATCCGATAATTTCTCCTCTGTCATCCGGTTGCCCTCGCAACAAACGATGAACGTCGCACCATTAGTATTATTGCTATTTCAAACCCTAAATCCAACCCATCTTTTTCCTCGTAGACACGAAATTGTAAAGACCTAAAGACCATTGTTCATTCATTTTTCATCTGCTAATTTTCTCTGGCTCCTCCTTACCTCTAGCACTTCATCCATTTTTACTATTTGTGCATCAATCTCCCCCCGCAAATCCGACAAGAGCTCACGTAAAAAGTCCTCATCGTCACCACATTGCTCCATCGCTTCTGTCCAATCAATAACATGGGTAAACTCGCTCGCTGGCATGATGACGATGATGGCAAGTCTTGCCTCCTTCCGATATCTAATGATGAGAATTGTTCCGGACTTTGTTGCGTTGTTGCGTTGGGTCCAGTCCAAATGACTTTTGGCGATAAATAAACATCTACGTACGAGCAAAAAAAATCGTGAACCATTGATACTTACGACCAATGCAACAGACACACTTCCTCGGCTCTCACTTTCGAATCCAAGCACCAAGCACACCAAACAAAACAACAACTACTACATGATCATTCCAAAGATTTCTATCAGCGTGATAACTGCAACTCTCTTCACCACAATTCTTTCTCCATCCGCTTTTGCCGTGACATATGATGTCAACAGCATTGCTGAACTTCAAACAAAGGTAGACGGCGCTGTCGCTGGTGACGAGATTATTTTGGCCAATGGCGAGTACCTTAACAGTACCATCAAAATCCGCTCGAACAGTGTCACTGTCCGATCTGCCACACCTGGAGGTGCACTTCTTAATGGCATCAACGAAATCTTGATTTCTGGTTCCCACGTGAAGTTCAGCGGCTTTCAATTCACCTCTGGCAGCATACCTGGCGTCGTCATCACAGTCAGCGGCAATAACAATACTCTTACACAGCTGAATTTTGACGGATACTCGGCACAGAAATACATCAATATACAGGGACAATACAATGACTTGACCTACTCCAACTTTCGCAACAAGCCAGTGGAGGCCCCAATAGGGAATCTCATTCACATTGCTCCCAGCGGCATAGTTCCCAACTACGCAAGAATTCGGTACTGCTCATTCCAGGACATGCCCGGAAACGGCAAAGACAACGGTAACGAGTGCATTCGAATTGCCAACGGAGTTCAATCAACAAACTCGAGCCGGACCATCGTCGAATACTGCTACTTCAACAACACGGGAGGAGGCGACTCCGAGGTTATCTCTGTAAAGTCCCGAGAAAATGTACTTCGCTACAATACCTTCACGAACGTAATGGTAACGGCAATGTTGCCTACGGTAATCACTTCATCAATGCTGGCGGCATACGTGTGAAGGAGGCAAACAATATTTTCTCCTACAATAACTATTTCGAGACCTCGGGTGTTGGTGGAACAATGACTGCAGTTTCATATGACTATATCAGTCCCAACCTCAAGAACATCAACTTTCTTCACAACACTTTCGTTGATTGTGGCATGATTAATCTTGGCAGCGGTGCCACCAACAACACCTGGGCAAATAATATTTTCAAGAAGTCATCAGGGAATATCTTCGCTGGATCAACTTCTGGAATCTCGTGGGCCGGAAATATCTACAAGGGAACACTTGGCATTTCTATTCCATCGGGTATGACAAATGCCGATCCACTGCTGAATCCGATAGGTTACTACGGATTGTCGTCCGCCAGCCCAGCAATCAACGCGTCGAGTGCCAGCTATCCCACAATCCTTGATATTGCAAATGTTGATGACGATCCATTGTTGCTGCTGGATATCAGTGGACAGGCCCGGCCCAATATTTTGACGCAGAAGGACGTAGGCGCGTATGAGTTTATCAATGGTGGTGCCATGACTAGGAGTCCTCTCACTCTCAGTGATGTGGGTCCATCCTTTCTTGGTGGCCCGGGTGCTGCAACTTCAAAGCCGACTACCACTCCCACAACCACTCCAACTACAAAACCAAGTAACTCTCCCACTGCCAGTCCCACCACTAAGCCAACCACTGCAAAGCAGGTCACTGCAAAGCAGGTCACTGCAAAGCCGAACACTGCAAAGCCGACCACTGCAAAGCCGACCACTAAGACACCAAAAATCTTTGGGCGAGCGCTTCAGGGCCTGCCATTGCTTGATTCCAGGACTTTTTGCGAGAAGCCACTACGTTTAAGTTTCACAAACTAGGACCTAATGCTTAATCCAATAATATTAACTCTTTTGCTAATTGTTATATTAACCTTAGATTCAACTCGTGTGTTCAATAAGTAATGACAGTCCCAAACCTTTCCCCCCTCTCCCCCATATCATGATTGAAATTGAGCTAAAGAGAAAGAATCAAGCCTCGTTTATAAAGTCAGTCACGACCGTCAGTATCTATCCGTGTTGATGCTCTCTCCAAGACCTAATGGCATTTCTGGTAATGGAAGCGATGGTAAGTTCGGCAATGTAATAAATCCATCCACGACCAAATTTTGTGAAAAGCTAAAGAATCCCGCGATGGCAATTAGTAATCCAAAAAATGCTGCCTCCTTCGCGGTGGGCGAGTAAGGTGCAACCAGTCGTGCTATATAGCTCGCACCTAATAATAATGATGTGACCGTGGCAATTTCTAATCCATACTGCACGCTAGTTACTTCACCACTCGTTATCATTGGTCCGCTTGCCACGACGAGTATAATTGCTGCGACACTTGCCGGTACTAAAACCTTGATATTCGAGAAATTTGGTGATTGAGCAAATGACCAAAGTGCCTCCCCTAATGCTACTATTGCTAATCCATAATTTTCTTGTCCAGCCACGAGTGCAACCATGCCCAAATCGGCAATCGATGCAAGACTTGTGGTGGTTGTCGGATTTTGTGGAATATTGACGGTGGGAAAGCGACACACCGTTGCCCGTGATGGATGATTGACGACCGTGATGAATCCATCGATGGTCACGACGACAAGGAGCAATGGTGCCAGGGCGCAAAGAATCAGCGTCCGTATCGACTTCATCTTTGTGTGGGTGAGTGAACTAGGTACATACCGTAGAACACGCTGCTTTAGACCCGTTCTGTCACAAAATTTTCGTGCAAGATTTCGTGCAAGATTTTGTGCAAGATTTATGAGCGGGAAGACAAATCTTGCACAAAATCTTGCAAAATCTTGCTTTGTGACAGAAAGCCATTTGAAGCATGTAAGGATTTTTGTACGTAAATGTACTATATGAGTGACCAACGGCATGGCGGCCTTCAGGGTGGTAGGCCCCCGGCGGCAGTCAAATCAACAAATTCACTCGATCCAGCGTACGTCCGGCCTTCGGAAAGAGGTTTACTAATATGCTGTATCTTGGTTTAATTCAAATCGATAAAATAACAACAAAATTAATCCATTTACAGTGCCTCATTTTTTTCATTTTCGGTAGTCTCGGCGGAACGGCATCCGTAGCCATCGGAGGCGGCCCATATTACACATGATACTTACTAATCTACTAATAAACAATTTGGTTTGAAGAATTTAATATTTTATCTTATTTAATACGGTCGTTATCTAACACAACCTCCTATCACCTGCGGCTCGTATGCTCGAAAGCCGCCGGCGAATTCGAAGGCGATGATCCACTAAGAAATAAGATTCGGACACATCGTCCGATCCGACATGCTCTTGGCTTCAATCCGAGCCACTGAACGCCGCTTCAGTATGATTATTCGCGACGATATCCCCTCCGCCCCGGCCGCCATGGTGGAGTGTTTTGAGGGCAGGGGAGGCGGGAAGGAATCTTGCAAGTAAATCTTGCACGGAATCTTGCAAAAACCTCGAAAAAAAACGCGAATTTCGGGGAGGTTTTTGAAGATTCCGTGCAAGATTTCTTCCCGCTCAAAAAGTCCAAAATCTTGCACAAAATCTTGCACAAAATCTTGCACGAAAATCTTGTGACAGAACGGGTCTTATTAAGCAAGCTACACGCTCTAAAGCAATCGCGAGAAAGGAGTGGAGTTGAGGGAATTTGGGGTAAGTTGGT
>Ga0247833_1005938_pt1 | contig 13887 bp, 12 predicted proteins | sample LaCruzMarch2015__7_FD_187117 | JGI IMG/M metagenome (GOLD analysis project Ga0247833, IMG submission 187117) | Freshwater microbial communities from meromictic Lake La Cruz, Castile-La Mancha, Spain - LaCruzMarch2015_8m | ecosystem: Environmental > Aquatic > Freshwater > Lake | place: Spain...
TTATTCCAACCGGACGGCGCCAATATCGTCCAACCACGTGTATCTTGATAGTTTTCAAGCAGTCCGCCCATACGTGTTGTAATCTTGGGCGTTTCGTCGGACACTTCCGCGTATGAAGATGGTGGTCTTGAACTTGTGAGGACGACGCTTCCTGCGATTAAACTCGATGCAGTTCGCGAGATGTACTCCCTCCGCGACGACGACGACGCAGCCGCTGAGGCGACCGAAGATGGTGATGATATAGCATGGCCATCGTTAATTGAGAAGGCCGAGGCGGTGGACGCGATTGCCGCGAGGAACAGCAACGAGAGCGCCATGAATGTGAATGTGAGAATGACGATTTAGCGGGGTGGCGGCAAGAAAATCGAATCTCCACAACATGAAAGCGCCCACGATACTTTGCCTAGCGGCATCGTCATCAACGTCGGCCTTCTCCCCATCGACCTACCACCCTCGTACGCATGTCGCTCTAGCAGCAACACAATCATCCAGGAGCGAATTCCTTTTTTCCTCCGTTGCAATCGTCCTATCTTCAGCGGCGTTTGTGACATTGCCTTTATCAACTTTTGCGGCAGATTCACCAACAGATGGAACAACAGCAAAGGCACCTGTGTATTCTATAGGGGTATGTGATGTCGAAGGCGATGACTGCGTATCGACTGCGAGTATCCGTGATGCCAAGGGATCATACAGTCCACCATGGACCTTTGAAACGTCACCAGATGAAGCGTTCGCACGTATCAAGGGTGTGCTAGCGTCGGATGATGCATTCGTTATTACCGAGGTGGATGATACTGCACGTTATGTTAGGGCGTATGCCAAAAGACTTGCCTCGGTTAATCGGGACGAGGTCGAATTCTTAGTCCGAGGGGATGATAAGGTTGTGTTATATCGCAGCACTGCAAGGTTGAATGGCAGTGTCAGTGACTTTGGTGCGAATCGTAAACGCATAGATGATATCCGTAGGAGGGGAGCTGTATTTGGACTGCAGGGAGATGGTCTCACGGCTGACAGTCTCAATGGGGGTGGAGAAACCAATCGCAACAACGGACCATGGGGTCAACTGAAGGCATTCTATGGGTTACAGAGTGGAGAGGGATTCGAGAAACTATTTGACGAGGAGGACGGAGAATAATGTTGTCATAGAACTACAAAGAAATTGACACTAGACATTTTGCAACAACTCGTTTAACTTAAAAGAGAAATGAATGCTAGATATATTGCAATCATTCCTCGAAACGTTCATTGATTGAACAGATCTTTATCATGAAGCCCTGTCCTCAAATTCCCATTCACTGGCAAACAATCATTTGTCAACGAATTCCTTTTCCAACGACGACACATTCATATCCCATATTTGATCTTCATCGTTAATAACCCCTGCTGTCCCAGAAATATCTCATTCATAAACGAGAACAGCCCCAGCCATACCACCGGTGTAATATCCACTCCAAATGCAGGTGGGACCGTCCCCCGAAGCAATCTCAATAGTGGCTCGGTTGGCCAAACGACGACATTAAATGGCACCTCGTTCACATTCGCAGTTGGGTACCATGATAGGACTATCCGACAAAGCATGGCGAATGAAAAAAAGTTCAGGAATGGACCGAGTACATTTGACAGTGGTCCTACCCACGCCTCTGTTTCTGCCAGGGTGATCGATGATGATGCAATCATATCGATGGCATTAGCAACAGCTGCGTCACTTTTTTCGGAAATAAGGTCTGGTAGTAGCAACATTGTGGAATCAGATAACGGTGACGCTCGAAGGGCGGTGGGGGTACTCACGTACGTGGGTAATGACGTCGTGATCGTCGTTGGAACAGTGAGGCTTGCAGAAGCGGCGGACGAAAACGACAATGTTGTCCGTCGTGCCGCGACGGGAGGAGTGAAACTCATGCATGACGATGCGAAGAGGACCAGCGTCACGACTGCAACTTGCATTGCGGTCATTCTCTAAGCTCGGAGTGTGATGAATGTTACCAAAACAAGCGACAGGGGCTTCGCTCCAATCCAGGGGAAGCAAAAAATAATCTGTTGCTCCTTGTCCCCAGAGCTGAGCTTCGCGTAACTGTGAGAATTATCCAACAAATTTAATCACCAAAGATAGATGGGGGGCACTACCACTGCTTTATGCATTTGGGGGGCTGCACCTACTGAGATTGTGGAATTTCTTCTTGGGAGCTACCAATCACTATACCCTGATCATGAATTCGATTGGACAATGATGGTTGAGACAATGGGGAGATGTGATACACCAAATGATAGCATAGAGAATTTACTCCGTGTGAAACAAAGGCACTTTCCTGAGCAGCCACTCGATTGGGGATACTTGCTTGATGAGTTTGCAAGTAATGTACATATTTCCTTCCGATCAACTTTCAAATAAAGGATGCAATTTCTTACCATGTGCGGCATGTCAACAAATGTAGAATCCCTTCCTTTCAAAGTCTGGCGTGATTATATCACAAATGCGATTTACTCTGTAGAGTTTTTATGGAGCGATAATAAGGACAACTCAGTTATATTGCGTAAAATCCAAGCAAAAATTGCTCATTTTGAGAACAAACTTCCCAGGCTGAAGGAAATCACAACAATATTGGAACTTGCTCTTTGGAAGAGTCTAAATGAAAACAAATACCAAAAAACGATGGTTTGGTGCCAGAGGAAAGAAAAAGCTGATGAATCAATCCTGAGAAGACAATGCCGCATTACCTGTGGAGCTAATGGTGTGATTGGACATGTGCTACCTTATCTCATTACTGTCAGAGATGAAGAATCCAACTCAGACTCAGAATCGGTTGAGTCTGATGACGAGAGTAGGGACAGAATGTATATGAGCTTCATTGAGTGAAAAGTGCTATGGTATTCTAGTAATTAGGCAGAATTAAATAATCTAATTCTCTCATTTATCAACACTGCCGTAGATCAAATAATTTCACTGTTAATGCCAACATTAAACATTAAGGTGGAAGGTTGGTCAGGTCCGCCAACGACTTCAAAGTGCCGCAATGTATGATGTTGGAACAATTAGAGTATCCAATTAATCGATTCGAATAAAATCGTACAAGGTAAAACACATATCTTACAACGAATTAATCTAGACAGTTTCAATCTCTCTGATTACATACATCATACACCCCACCCCCTAAATTGAACGTATCATCTTAGCTTTCCAAAATTCAACTTTTTGTGTCGTCATCAAACAAACAAATACGATATCTCATGCCCTTTTTTTGTTTATCACAGTCCCCTAGTAGCAAATATCTATTAATCACTATTCACTTGACTTCTTTTGGAATGATATTCGCGTCACCGATATTATTAAATTCTTGCCTTACCGACTCTACCAACGGAGCATAAACCTTTCGTACCTCGTTTAATACCTCCACACCCTCACAATGTAATGCCAATTCTTCAAGCAGGTCAGTTAATGCCATCCCCGCTGCATCAACGGCCACCTTGGCCGTTTGACGTTCTTCATTAAATTCATCCAACGAAAAAGATTCTGAACAATCTTGGATACACAATCGTGCCTCGTTCGCAAGTCGCTGTAGCAGTAAAAGCATGCGAATCCATTAGTTATAGAATCATAATTTGTTACGCAGAAATTTCTACATTGATTTGCAAATGGCAAATAATACCATATGATTTACGTACCTTGATTCGTTCTATCCTCTGGTCAAGCTCAACTGGAGTTATCGCATCCAAATGAGAGAGGGGTGGCGTTACACCTACATCAATGAAAAATTGACGTCGTCCCGCGCTTGGTTTGACGGCCTGAGCAGAGGTCGAGCTTTTGCATACATTTTGTAAGAACGATTGTTGGGGGTTGGATCGTAATGCACGTCTGGACATTAGCAATGAAGCAACTCTATGGAGCCTCGAAGTCATGATTTCGTAGTTATCTTCCTTTACTCAACGGTGACGGAAGAGTGATGGATTATCTCACCAACCATCAAGGGAATAACGTAATGCAGGTGCAGCAGCGGATCGGATGCGCTTCAGTCTCTAATTTGAATTCAAGCACGGAATTGTAGGTATCCTAACACCGCACCATCAATAATTGGTTGATTGTTGGTGGTGATGGGGGCTGATGGGGGCTCATCCTTTTTTCGGGGCAAGCCCGCCAACGACAGAAGGGGAGAAGAGGAAAGAAGCACCCGGTCAGTTGACGCTATGATGATGATACTCTCCTTCTTCGTTTCCCTACGCCTAATTGAAAATCTCCTTGCAACAATCCACGAGAGTCACGCCTTCCACCTAGGTTCAAGAATATCGAACTTAGTCCCTAAAAATCATCGATCGACAACAAAAGTGATCCTAAAACAACAATTACGTAGTCGCTCTACTTCACTCCTCATGGATATTGCCCACTCGTGCCCGAACGAAACCACGAAACAGATGTATAACATTCCCGATTCAGGTTGGAAATCTAAAAAATGGAACTGGGGTTCAGCACAGGGCACAGGACATGATTGTGCTGCAATCTGTCGCAGACGATATGACGACATGTCCGACCGCAAACAACTCGTGGATGCATTACTCTCTCCTGTCGAGTTCAAGGCATGTCATCCAAACAGCGAGGTATCATTTGAGGAAGTCAAATTGATACTGGGGCTGGCATGGCAACGTGGTCGGTGGGATGGGAGTGATGGCGGACCAGGTGGATACTCGTCAGTCCTCGAAACAATGGCCAATGCACGCAGATATGAGAATGATGACGAAGTCATCTCAGCGTTAAATTTCATTGATGATGTGAGTGAAAAATTCACATGCATTAGCAAGAATAATGAAAAATTGAACAGGATGAAGTCAATTGCCAATGATGTTCGAAAAAAGCATGCAAGGAAGGAGGAAGTCTTCATGGATAGAAGGATTTGCGCTGGATTGGTATTAGAGGCTATGAATTTTGTTGAAAATGGATTATAATGAATTCAGCTATTGTAAATCATTTCTTTGTTGTTTTAGAAAGTACCATACCTATACCTATGCCCACTGCTAAATACCAAATGCCATCCTTCACAATTGTCGAGATAATGTGTCGTGGTTTGCTCCAACTCTTGCCCAGAATTGCTATTGCCTCCTTGTGCAACTGTGAACTCGCACAAGCAACAACACGCCCTTTAGATGCATCATGATTTTGCAATGTCAATTTCCGTCCAGTCCAGTCGGTCATGACACCCCCCGCTCCCTCTACCACGGGCACTAGAGCACAGTAATCATACAAACCCAAGTCTGCTTCCACGACAAGATGTGCACCAAATCCTGATGCCACGATGGCATACGCGTAACAGTCAGCTCCAAATAATGGTCGTTTTACTGCATTACACATATGTGTAAATTTAACGCTTTCCTCCCCCTCGTGGAACATGTGAGGTGTTGTAGAGTACATCATACAATCTTTTAATGAAGTACATCCGCCCGAGCCCGATAATGCCGATGCAGATGTTGTTGATGTCGATACTAACTTTCCATTAAGCGTCGTGCCACGTCCTACCACACCGACCCAACGTTCATCAAGAACACATTGATCAATAATCCCTATTATAGGCACACCAAAATGTAAACAGGCTATCAATGTCCCGAATAATGGCTTTCCGGTGATAAAACTCTTCGTCCCATCAATTGGGTCTAATACCCATACATACTCGGCATTTGTCCGTACTTGGCCATATTCCTCGCCATATATCCCATGCGTTGGATACTTTGTTTCAATTAATTGACGTATTATCTTTTCAGTTTGACGATCGGCAATAGTTACTGGTGATTCCGATATTGGACGATCATGTTCGACCTTACTTTCAACGACGATGGGTTGACGCCAGTATGGGAGGATGACCTTACGTGCCTCATCGGCAAGTATGTTTGCGAAGGTGGTTAGTTCCTCAATCTTCTCCATGTTGTAGACTGTTGTAGAGAGGTGGAATGAATCTGCTGTCACGTGGAGGTTCAAGATCCGGCATGTTGAAGTCCGGAAGCGAATCAACTGCCCACTGCAAGCGTCACCACAGACTTTTTTCTCATGTTGTGTCGATCGAGCTCCATTTTTTTTGTCGATCGAGCTCCATATTCGACGAACTAATGCAAAGCTTGGCCATATCATACACCATCTACATTCATCATGACAAAACTAAACAACTATCGCGGCCCCGCTCTCCGTACAGGGGTCAGCTCGAGCGGTGTACCCGAGAACAAATCGAAGGGCTCAGTTCCGATGTAAGTTTAAGTTCGTTTGATTGCATTCCTCCCCTGAGAGAAGTATGAAGTTGTTTGATCGATTGATGAACCAAAACTCAAACAATGTTTTATATCATTCGTTCTCATCGCAGAGATATCCAATCCGAGGTCAAGGATGATGCTCCACTTTCCGAAGCAGTTCCCAAATCGATTGCCGATATCTGGGAATCACTTACTCCAGAAGTACGTGCCGTCCTCGTCTCATCGGAGCTTACTCGGAATATGCAACAACAATTATCTCGCTCTGACACTTGTACAACCACGCTGATGACTCCATCGTCATCACTCACTGTCCCTTCTGACCATGATCTGACTTCGTCTCTCAGCGGTGGCAGTAACAACGGCGATGAGAACAGTGACGTTGCTGAACAAATGAAGCTGTATGAGAAGTGTCCAGTATCAGGTGATACCGTGACACTAACGCCATTGGAACGTGCTCCAGAAAATGTCTTCGCCTTCACAAAGACTCACACGACAGAGCAAACAGATGTCATGAAAAAGACAAACGCGACAATTACAACAACGACCAAGATTGTATCGACAAATCGTGGATGGCGTAACATCTTCACCCTGCCAATCTCATATGATGTCAATATGGTTTCGCACGGGACATTATTCGACCCTATCAATTCACAATTGCTCGATGTAACCGGTGCCCACGCTGAGGGGTACAATACTCGTTTTGCTGTGATAGATGCCGCGATTTATGAATTGTATGGTGATAAGATTAAGGAATACTTTCGTGTTAAGGGGATTGAGTTGACAACATGTGTTATTGATGGTGGTGAGGCGGACAAGAGGCCACAAGCTGTCGACACCATCCTTGACGATCTATGTGTCTATAAACTCCGTCGTCGTGAACCCTTCCTTGCCATTGGTGGTGGATGTGTCCTAGACATTGCTGGTATGGCCGCCTGTCTTTACCGTCGTGGCGTACCCTTCGTTCGCGTTCCCACTACACTGCTTGCCATTGTCGATGCCAGTGTAGGTGTGAAGAATGGTGTGGATTACTGTTGTGACAAAACGAATGAATCGTACAAGAACCGTATTGGAACATTCTACCCTCCCTCAGCATGTTTGCTCGATCCTGGATTCATTTCATCGCAGGATGCACGTAACATATCTAATGGATTTGGTGAAATACTCAAGTTGGCATTAGTCCGATCGTCGGATTTGTTTGAGCTTCTTGAGGCACATGGTAAGACACTTGTGGAAACGAGGTTCGAGGATGAGTCGCTTAAGCAATCGGGTGTTACCGGACGTATCATTGACTTGTCGATCCAAATCATGTTGGAGGAGCTTGGACCGAATCTCTGGGAGGCAAAGCTCGATCGCTGCGTTGATTATGGTGAGTAAATGAATGCTCAGTTACGATCATTTTTCTCTGAATCTCTCATCTGACGTATCCTATCACAGGCCACACTTTCTCGAAACTGCTGGAAATGGTTCCTGGGGCAGACATAATGCATGGCGAAGCTGTAAATGTTGACGGATTCTTTTGTGTCGTTCTCAGCTACCTTCGCGGCTACATCGATATTGACACCGTTCATCGTATCTTCAAATGCATGAGGTTGCTCAACCTGCCGACGAACTCGTCCGATCTTACGATGGAACTGGCATGGCAGAGCTGCAAAGATGCCATTGAGCATCGTCATGGTGAGCAACGCATACCTCTCATAACTGAGATTGGCGAGAGTATGTGTGTGAGTGACATTACAGAAGAGGAGCTGAGTCGAGCATTGGATATGATGGCCACGTTTGACCATGTATGTGAGTTGTGATAAATATCCACAATATTAATGTGGGGATAGTGCTGGTGAACGTGTGTGTACGCAGAAATAGACATAAAGATAATAGATAAAAGTAAAATACTATCTTGTGCATTTTTATCTTTCTGTTGCCCTAGAGTTTTGTCTATGCTGCATGGTGAGGATGTGTTGCAGCAGTTTCTCAAGAGGAGATTTAGGCATGAGGATAGTTGAGGAGGATATTGGATCTCTGCTCAAGAATGAAACTTATATTTAATGCACCATTGATAGCTCTTCAACTGCAGCAAGAACATCCTCAACAGATAAAGTACGAGTGGACGCCAATGCTCCCATCCCTTCGTCAGTATCGATCAAGTTCTGACGCACATCATCTCCCTGGACGCCAAAACCCTTCCCATCATCCCGAATAGTCCATCTAGGATCAACATTCATCTCCATGACAACCTTCTCCATCGTTGGTCGATTAAGATCAAGAAAGGTTTCGATCCAATCCCCATCGACAAATCCACACGACCCTCGTCTGTTCTGATCCTGTTGCCATGCCCGGAAATGTGCGTGGCTCAAATCACCCACAGGTCGGACAATGGCATCCATGGCTCGCTGTAGCGCTGAAAGGAAAGCGAAAGTCTTACCGCCTAGACCAATAATTGAACCGACAGTTCCATCGACTGTCCCGAACAGTGTCTGACTACCAATGGTTATATCCACATTCCGATTGCCACTGGGGAACGACGACCCGTCCGACACTTTGTCATTCACCGACCTTGCGCTCCTCTGATTACCAATTGAAGTATTGTTGCTGGGCATGACTAAACTTCCACCAATCATCTTATTCACGTTCTCTCCAAGGTGGTACTGCCCAACCGTGTCAAGTCTAATCCGCGCCTGTTCGGTCGCTGCGTTGGGGTTGTACCGAAGGACGAATAGGTTGTTATGGCCCTCACTCCCCATGTAGATGTTGTCAGTGAGCATTACTACCTCGGTACAAAAGTTGGAGTTAAAATCACTTGCTAGCTCCTCAATGACCTGGTGCTTGGGGTAGTACTCAATCAACGATATTGACCGCATTAAGTCACCCACTATTGCGAGCTGCTTCTTCTCACGTCGTTTATGTAGAGACTTGTCTGAACTTACAAGGCTCTTGACAAAAAGCGAGATTAGGTGGCCGTGATGTCCAGTCCCGATGCGATTCAATTTCAACGTTCCTGCTTCGACACCATACTCCCGAGGTAGGACGCTGGTAGCGAGCTGGCAAATTATTGTATCGGAACCGCAAGTAACAAGAATATTGCCCCCATAAAAGGGAGCAATGCTGTAAATGCCTCCTGCCAGTGGAAGATCGGCGACCTGTCGAACTCGTCGTGCCGTTTGGTCCTGGGAATCAGACTTTAAGCTACCATAACTACCGCAGTCACATTCAATGATGATGACCCTCCCCTGAGAAGGTTCATCTTCATCTGGATAGGCAAAGGCAGTCCCCATCGCAATGAACGGCCTAAACTCCGTTGGGGCAGTGTTGTCGGTTGATCTGGACTTATTCGAATCTGGAGGCGTATGGACACCTAATTCGACACTTTCAATGGACAGAATCATTTCAAATGGTTCCAGTGCGATGCTGCAATTGGACATGAAGAACACTAAGGACAAATAGCGAAAAATATAGCAGACGTACAATCAATAGAATTCTTACCAATTCAATTCCTCGAAAGTGGAATCATCGAAGAAACGGATGACATTATTCTGGTTTGCCTCCCCGCCCTGTTCCAAGTCGGCAATACATCCCACGCAATATACTCTTCCTGCCTCGTGGTACGCGATCCTTCGCGGTGTCATTCCCAGCTTGAAAGACGTAACGTGCAGCTTTTGGATATTATCTATCATGCCCAGACGGAGCGTACTGTCATCGGCCACGCATATGGAAGATCCGTTAGCGCTAGACATCGAAAAAAGGAGGGACGAACGGAATGGGGCCGCGACGTTGACGGATATGTTCTTATGACTTGCATGCCCCACCTCGTCATGATCGTCATCTACCGTAAGACTGATGGTTGAGTAATTCAACTTGGGATTACTATTGCTGCCAGCATTGCCACCCGTGAGGTACGCGATGGTTGGACGATCGCCCGTTGCCAAGACACAAGAACCCGAAGACTTCGATGATCCATGATGGAATGGTATTAGATGCACTCCCTGTGTTCCAAGGCTTACTTCTTTACGGGAGTGGATGGACCAGCCATTTTTAAAGGGTGATCCTGTCTGATTAACCACAAAACTGATTAATTTTCCATCACCAAGCCCCACGAGGAGCATGTCTAAGCTTTGTCCCACAGCAGCGGGGGGCGTGTTTTTGTTAATGCTAGAGTTGCTAGTGGTGGCATGTGAGTCCAGTGTGACCAAGCATAAACTTCTAGCCATCATGTGCTGACCACCATCGACACCACAATTTCTCTCGTCAGAGTCAAGAGACGAAATTCTTGACGTACCATCAATACCACCTCCACGACCCAAGTTGATGTGAAGTACCTGTTCTAGAAAAGAAGACGGATCACCAACCAGATTCAATAATCTGACAGAGAAGTCATCCCAGAGACCGACAGCGACCAACTGACTTTTCCTCGTCTGTGGTATACCGTCAACATCCATTATGTCATTGTTGTTTCCAATCAATGACGACGGAGAAGATGATGATCCAAAGGGATTCAAATCAACGCAGCTGATTTCACGGTCAAGGGTTACCTTACGTACACGACGTATGGTGGGAATATCCTCTCCCTCAACCAAAAGATAAATCAACATCCCTCCTCTCAGTGCAACAATAATTTGACCACACTGATTTGCAGATGCGACAGTAATGAACCCTGCTGGCTCATCGTCATCATCATCATCATCACCGCATGCATCACTATCGCTGAGTGGAGACCAATGGGCAATGTTGGCTAGAGTGTCAGAATCGATGAGACGTACATCATCTTCAACCACCTGAAGGAGCAAATCGAATTTTCCAACCAACACGTTCCCAGCAAATAGCGTCAATTTGGATGAGTTGAATCCTGGGATTGTCACCTCGGCAAGTGCACCCCCAACTTCATCTTGATCTTCCTCTATTTCCATCTCATTCTTCTCCCCTCCTCCCTCCACGTCGTCGATTACATCCTTAACATTCTGTACTCCCAGCACTCGAGTCTCACGTACGAAGCTTTGTACTAAGAAAGTATCATCAACGTCGGTGAATTTACGCCGCAGGCTCCACATACCCACAATCCCACCCATCTCCACACTTGCATTCTCACGCATCCCCACACCATTACGTACAAGTCGGATACTACCATCATTGCCCACGCCGGAACATGTCACGATGAGGCTTTGTCGATGTCTCCCACTGCTAACACATGGCCGGTTTCCTCCTTCGACACTTGGTGTGGTGTCGACATCTCCGGATGGACGCAAGTCAAAATCGACAATGGGTCCAAGATTATCATACTCCTCAAGTACCTTCAAGTATGTCATATCCGCCAATAATAATCCCCGTATTCCCGCGTCTTCATCTCGTCCTGCTGTTTTTCCTCCAGTCTCGGCCGCGTCATCAATTTCACTTGTCGATGTACTCGCTGAAACTGGCGATTCCAGTATCTGTACTAGCTGACTATTACCGAAGGCGCTACCAACAAAGATACGATTATTAGTAAGGTAGGATAATGATGATGCCGTAGAAGTCGTACCGAGTACGTCAAGTGTCATTGTCATCATTGGCGCTTGTTTGTTGTTACTATCATCATTAGTTTCATTATCAACGTTACTGTATGCAAGTGTTAAAAGATGGATACGACCATATTCATCCCCGATTAAATATCGAATTGATGCTACCATTGGGTACATTCTTTCTACGACATTTGTATCATCATCATCAATTAGGCGACAATAGCTTAATAGTAGTCCAGCACCACCAGTGTTAGTTTTGAGTGTAACTGGTGCTCCGCCGTTGGCACCATGGGGGGAGTAGTAGGTTACAAGACGTTGTCCTAATATTAGCACACCACCCAATGTTTTAGTCGTTTTGGATGATGATGATGATAACTTTGTCGGTGGAGATGATGACTGTGGTGATGGTTGAGACATCAACATCATCATAGATGAATCATTACTAGTAGTGGCGGTGGTTGGAGAGTGTTTCATGGGGGGGATGGCAATGAGCATCCCACTACCGCCCTCAACTTTCGACAATGATAATCGTTTCTCTTGTATGGGCATTATTGGAGTATTATTATTCACGGCGGGTAGTTTGGTATCGAGATCAACAACAACACTACTACTCGATGGTCGTTTACTACCTCGATTATTATTGTTGGATCCCATCATCCCCATGTTTTTGTTGGGAATCGATTTACACGGAATTAATTTCCCGGCCAGTACATCTATCCCATGTGTCGAAACATGTTGATAACCGCAACCGTCTTGATGTAATATTGTTAATTGTGGATGATAGACCAACGTCCCAACATCATCATCATCTTCTTCGATGAGAAAAGTCATGGATAGGATTGTACGTTCCTCGATACGCATATCAATAATATCATTAAATGGTCGTTTAGTAATTGTAGAATTATTAATCCCACCTCGATTATTATTACTCCGAGCACCACCACCTCCCGTGGTGGTGGTGGAGTTGTCGTTGTTGTTGTTATTATGATTATTATTTTTACGCCATGGCATTCTCCGTGCCTTACCATCCACATTCACATTATATCCATGATTAATGGGGAATATAACAACGTGTCCATTCATCACATGTACGGCCATACAACGCATATGTGCATCGACGCATAATAACGGACCGCATTCCGCACGCGACGTGGGATGAATGGCGTCGCAGGTATTATGGCCGGGCAATCGTCCCGAGGCATGTGTTAGTATCGGATAATGCTCCCCCGTCATCATGTTCATTGTAGTATTAGTGGTGGTGGTGGTGTTGTTAGTATCAGAAGATGCAGCAGCATTAGCAGTAGTGGCCACTGACGATGATGACGATGTCGTCGTTGTTAGTGACGCGTCGTAGGATATTAACGCATATGATCCCCCCTCGGTTAAAAAGAAGAGACAATCCTGCTTCGGCTGCTGCTGCTTTGCCTTATTGTGACCGAAGCGAATGGGTGCAATGGCCACGACTCGACCATTGATTGGCAATATCAACGAAAGTGGGAAGGCATCCTCCTCTGTTTCATTACTGCTACAGCCGTCATTGTTACTACTATTATTCCAATCATCGCGGGGGATGGTACGCACTTCGATACGATTCGACTTTACGATAACAACATCGTTCGACGTCGGCGATAGGAAATGACACCGCACGCTCATGGATACCGCACCGGGAGGATGCGCGGTTAGTACTACGTGTCCCACCTCGGCCAAGTCCGGATCACCGTACATCGATGGCGATGGTCCGGCAGTTGTGGTAATATCATCATCATCATCACCACCACGGAGAGGGAGGGCGATGGTGGACGACGACGATGCAATCCCCCCCGCGGCAGCATAGGAGGACGTGGACATTATTTTTTGCGCGAACTCTCAGCTTCCCGCCCGTCGCACTAAGATGAGTAGAAGCATTCACTATCTCCAGCTTCACAAAACAGCTTCCATGCGTCATCCGTCCGTCATCAGTCATGATGAGCGCCACTACGATCCACGGCATTGCAATCGTAAGGAGTCGACGTCTCTTCTTCTCGACATCATCGTCATACTTGTTATTCCCTTGGTCATACCACCATCGTCCAAGACCGCGCCATCCCACCACCAATGACGGTGGCAGGAACAATAACAACAATAACAATAGAAGTAACTCCGGAAGCAACAATAAGGACCTCTTCACTCCATCTCCATT
>Ga0247833_1005939_pt1 | contig 13886 bp, 8 predicted proteins | sample LaCruzMarch2015__7_FD_187117 | JGI IMG/M metagenome (GOLD analysis project Ga0247833, IMG submission 187117) | Freshwater microbial communities from meromictic Lake La Cruz, Castile-La Mancha, Spain - LaCruzMarch2015_8m | ecosystem: Environmental > Aquatic > Freshwater > Lake | place: Spain...
TCCAGTGCCTCTTGTTTATTTGTTTCTCCATTGTCACGAGACCTTTGTTGTAATTGTAGAATGTAGACATTGTTTTCAGAGAGTGCATCACATCCCTCTCCTGCACCGTAGGCACATAATCCTGGAGCACGTATGACATTTTGGGGAGGTGTATTGTTGATATCATCAGTTAGCGCAGCAGTAGCAGATGGAAATGTAGTACCCACCATCATAGTTGTCAAGGCAAATGACAATGATGATAATATTGCTGTTTGCAATACATCTCGTCGTTGTTGACTCGTGCCCTCAATTTCTCGCCCTTCTAGCTTGGCACCGAATAGCACTACCTTTGCCACCCTTGCTGATGTAGGCGCAACACTAACAAATGCATACGATGTAGGACTAAGCAGCAGTGATATGGCGGTCGCCATAACTATCGTCGTCAACTTTGCCATCGTGAATCCGTGCCCTGCTTAGAAATTTCTACCCGAAGCCCCTATCAGTTGGACAGCGAGAGCTTTCTTCACGATGACGCATATATTATGTGATATGAATTGTCTCGGCTAATTAACTGGTGGTTTAATGACGTAGATGTTCACACGCCATAAAAAAAAACACCCACAAAGTTACAATGATGTGCTCCACGTCCTCAATCTTATCAGTGCTGTTACTATTACTAATTGGCATTGACTTTGACCTAATTCTAACAACAACGGAGGCGTTTATTGCATCATCGTCATCGCGGCATCGACTGTTATCATCGCTATCACCCCCTCGATCACTAATCGTCCTTGCCGCATCAGAGAACAACTCACCTAACGATGATGAATACAATTATGAATCGAGTTTTGTTGCTGCTGTTGCAGTCAACAATGTCACTATGAAGGATAGTAATAACAATTCTCAAAACAAAGACGACAAAGATGACGAGAAGATGAATAGTAGTAGGACTGAATTAAAACGACAACTACTCTCAGTGGCTGCATCCTATGATCGTGGATTTAGTTCTACGCCCGCAGTACGCCAAAGTGTCGAAGATATTATACAGCAATTAGCAATGATAAATCCAAACAAGGACAAAGCATCCCACGGCATGAATGGCATCAGTGATGATAATGATGATACTAATGGTGATGTACCACTCAAAGGTATATGGCGCCTAATATGGACAACTGCATATGACGTAGTGTCTCTAGGGGCCTCCCCTATTGTGGCACCGAGTGCTATCTATCAAGATATACGATATCCACCTGCCATCATAAACATTATAGATTTTATCCCGCGTATATTACTTGGCCCTACATCATTACTTCGTGCCAAGGTTACAACACGTGCATCTATACGTGATGCCAATCGTGTTGGATTGATATTTGAGGGTGTAGTACTACAGCCAATGGAATTATTTGGACAAAAAGTTGATACATTATTTCCTCCATTACTAACTTTAGATTTTACATTACCCCAAACTATTATTCGACAATTGATTAATTTAGTACCAGGAGGTCTTATTACGAATGACGACAGCAGTAGTAGCAAGGGGAAAAATAATACTAACAATAATGATGAATCTCCAGGCTATTTTGATGTAGAATATGTCGATGAGGAATTACTAATTATACGTCAGCAGATTCCTGGGGGTGTGTTTGCATTAGTCAAGGTCGATAGTTGTGATCCTTAACATTATAAACTTTAATTACCCAATTATTGTGCATTATTTGGCTCCACGAAACTTAATTCAACACTTCTTATTTCTGCCTGGCCAAACATGGGAGTTAGTTGTGATCTGTCATTACTGTTTACATCCAATAAGGCATTAGTCATTGCATAAAACAATGCTGAATGTGCAACTACCGCAATTTCTTTCTCATGTCGTTGACGTACAAAATGGACAAGAAAGTCGTAACATCGATGGGACATGTCCTCTATTGATTCACGTGTATTGGTGTGTTTCGTGGCATGATTTTCCCACATTGTATCATATTGGTCATCTGTACCATATGGTGCATAGGTAAAGTCTACAATGGGAAAGAGTTTCTGTGTTTCACTCAATGGTCTACGTTTGTTGCAAAGCAATAACCCAAGCTCTTCTCTAATCCCCTCATGCGCTATCCATTTCATCTCACTCTTCTTTTTTGGTAAATTGTCCTCAAATGTTATGTGAGCAGTTTGTAGACACCGGATTAACGGACTCATTACGATTAATTCAACACCTTCCAATGCTCGTGCCACAGTTTGTTGTTCCATGCACTGATCCCTCCCCTTTGGAGTCAGTGGTGCATCAATAACATTTGGTAATAATAATGGATTCTTCGTCGGATCAGTCTCATTTAGGTCTAATTGCTTGCCCGTTTTTGCTGTCCATTGTTGATAGATCTCATTATGAGTACCTTGTGCATGCCGCTGAAAGTGAACAATCTTTGTTATTACGCCATCAGTAGAAGAGTCAATGTTGTTTCTCTCACTACCACTGGAGGGTACGTGAAGTCGAGCATGGATACGAAACTTACGAGATTTCTTCAACTCATCGTATTCGTCAACAACTTTAACTACTGTGGATAATTGACTATTACGGAGAATTTTGGGGAGATTGGATGTAACGGCAGATCGTCGTGGGCTAGAAGAAAAGAATGCTGCCGACGTTGTAATGACGGACGACAACAACATCAACAATTAATATCTGGCTCGGAGAAGATCAGTCAGTATGTTTGACCTCAACAGAAACAAAACACATTTGGCGCAAACTCTCGATCATTTTCCGATTCAAATCCACAGTAGAATACGTTGTGGGGAAGCTGCGCCCCATAACACTATCGTTGTTGGAAGGGGACTAGATGCTTAGCAGCCGACTAAGTTGGAAGCGTCGGCCGATCGTAATTATCGACGGATTGGCCAAATATATTCGTAACAATGACACCGGAAGAATGTTCCCGAATAAATTCCTCACTTTTGCATCGCATTGCCAATAATGACCCCAACCTTACTAGCATTGACATCGCCAGCTCCCCGTGGTTGTATGATGATGATGATGATGATGAAGGCCATGGGTGCATTGGTCCATCATCAAACGACGAATGGGCTGAACTCGCCCGAGCCATAGGCCAGAGCCGACAGATAAAGAATGTCACCATTATGGGGGAGTGCGACATTTCAGCGCAAAATCTCGGGACTCTATTCACGGGCCTTCGAAGTAATACTTCAGTTGAACACATGCTTCTCAGTAGTTCGAAGTTTCGGTGTCCATTGCATGATTTCGCTGCGTTTATCGAGAACAATCCAAGCCTTGTAAATCTCCACATCGAGTGCTGCGATATGAGTGCAGACTGGATGCAGCATCTCACGAGGGCCCTAAGTAGGGGGACTGTCCGGTCTATTAAGAAAATTTGCATTTTTCAGCAACGTCTCAATGATTTAGCATTGGTAGAATTGTGCGTGGCATTACGGAATCATCTACAGCTGGAGGAGCTTAGTCTTTCTTGTAATTCACCTAGAAGACATTGCTGCGTGGAAATTGCTTCCATGTTGAGGAATGAACACTCCTGTATGAAAGATCTTTGTCTCATTAGCTGTGGACTCAGCGACACTGAGTGCATCATACTTGCCAGTGCTCTAGTCACAAACAAAAGGTTGATGAGGCTGAATCTTCACGATAACAACATTGGCAATGAAGGTATAAATGTAATCAACTCTCTCGCCAATAATGCATCATTGAGAGAATTAGGGATTCTTACCGGTAATCCTGGTGACCCTGTTACACAAAATGCAAGTGGCTGGGACGCTTTCTCGAGGATTATTGGTAGTAGCGGGGAACAGACAATCAATGATACCTATTTGTCAAACCACACGCTTTGGATGATTAAAAACGGTCTACCTGGTGACTTAATCAACATACTCCCTAACAATTTATACGAGTTCTTGCAGCTGAATAGAAATGCGGATAAAACGTTTGTCGCTCGAGCGAAAATTTTCAAGAATCATTTTGATGGTGATTTTGATCTTCACCTCTTCCAGTCCATGAAGGTAAATATTCTACCACATGTTTTACATTGGGTTGGTGGGGATTGTGCTGTTAAAGACGAAGAGGAATGTGATGTGAACTCTGATACCATTGGAAGTGAAAATGTTGAAGACCATGATATGGGCTCGGGTAGTGATGAAAGTGGAAATGACGAGGCCAGATCTGATGACTCATATGGAGGTGAAGTTGAAGTTCAGTGGCAGGATTGGTGGTATGACCATTCACCTTTACCAGGTGGGTATGGAGGAGGATCTTACGAACATTACAGATCGGATAATATCAGCCCTCCAAGACCTGAGTTCAACAGGCTATCAATCATTTACCGTATCGTCAGGCACGTACCTTTGGTGTCGATCGAGAGGCTGGCATAATATTATGTTTATCTTCACCTGAGCATTGCCGAGATGTTTTTTTAGCCAATCAGACCGAGGACATTGAAAGACACCGCTCATGCATATAGAATAGTAAGGAGTCTGGCCATAAGTAGGATAGTAGATATTCCTGCTGCCAACCATAGGATATCATAGAACGACTAAAACCATTCTAATCAAAATTTTGGCGCGTTTTCCCTCTTCATCCCTCCAACACCTCATACCATCATGGCCGGCTCCACCAAGAAGAAGTCAACCACCGCTCCGCCGAAGACGTTGCTTGACAAAATAGTTTGTGCCATACGAGCGCAACCGCCCGCTGCCAATGGTGCATCGCGTATGGCCATAACCAAATATCTTCAATCTGAATTTTATGTGGATACATCCAAAGCTGCTCCGTTGAAGTCTGCGATTAAAAAGGGTGTGGAGAAGGGTATATTGGTACAAACTGGACAAAGCTTTCGTGTCTTGGGAGATCCAGTACCTGAATTACCAAAGGAAACAACTGTTGTGATAGAAGATTTGATTGCGGGAACTGGACAAGTCGTGGCAGAGCCAGGTGATACAGTTGTGATGAAGTATGAGGGTAAACTCGATGATGGGAGCGTCTTCGACTCGTCGAATAGCTTTACATTTACTTTAGGTGCCGGAGAAGTCATTAAAGGATGGGATAAGGGTATAGTCGGTATGAAGGTTGGGGGTAAGAGGAAATTATTTATACCTTCAAGCTTGGGCTATGGTAAGAGAGGTGCAGCACCCGAAATACCGCCGAATGCAGATTTGCATTTCATCGTCACGCTGAAAGATATTGAATAATGGTTCATTTTCCTATATAAATGAATATCTTAATTCTTATCCTGTGTGAATTCTCAAATTCAGTCCTCTCCCAACGAATCTATTGTTATTCACACCCCACTCCCCACTCAATACATTCTAGTTCACTTCACTCATGTATTTATTGATTCTTTACAAACACACCCAGATCCCCCCTCCCCATTCATTCACAGCTTGTACTTCATATCCTTCGGATCAAATCCTGGCATGGGGAAATTAACAGCAAACTCCTGTACCCGCCTCTTCAACGCTGCACACTCGGCATCACCCTCCAATGCAACCACATAATCCTTAAGCATCGGACCACTCCGTTCCTGAATCTTCAACGCAATCTGGAGTGCATCGTGCAAAAACATGGCAATTTGTTCAAAGTCTGACTCAACAAATTTGCGTGTTGTTAATGCCGGTGCACCAATACGAACGCCACCAGGAGTCACGGCACTCCTATCCCCCGGGACACAGTTTTTGTTCAACGTAATCGCCACGGCATCACAAACCTTCTCAAACTTCGACCCGGTAATCCTTTGGGGTTTCAAATCCCACAATACCAAATGATTGTCCGTGCCGCCGGTCGCGATGGTATATCCCAAACTCATGAGCCTCGCCCCGAGTGCGGCTGCATTCTTCTTCACCTGTTTGGCATAGGTATGAAACTCGGGCGTCATAACCTCGAGTAACTGTGTGGCCACGCCTGCAATTTGATGTTCGTGTGGCCCGCCCTGTAACGCCGGGAAGACGGCCTGATTGATCTTATGTTCGAACCCGCGTGCATCCTTACGGTAGAATATCATGCCGGCACGCGGACCACGGAGTGATTTGTGCGTAGTGGTGGTAACGACATCGCATAGGTCGAATGGACTGGCGTGTTCCTTCGTGGCAACGAGGCCGGATATATGTGCCATATCCATCAACAGGAGCGCACCGTTGTCATCGGCAATTTTGCGAAATCGAGCATAATCCCAATCGCGGGGGTAGGCAGACCCACCACAAATTATCATGGCCGGTTTGAATAGTCCGGCATCCCGTGCGAGTTGATCGTAGTCGACAATGCCAGATACGGGATCGACCTGGTATGGCAAGCTCTCGAAGTATATACTCGTGGCCGAGACCGCCTTGCGCGTACCCTCCGTCTTGGAATAGGTGTAAAATCCATGCGTTAAATGACCACCGCTCGGCAAATCGAGTCCCATAATCCGATCGTGCGGACGCAATAGTGCGGTATATACGGCAAAGTTGGCAGGCGATCCCGAGTACGGTTGGACGTTCACGCCCCACTCGGCAGGGTTGAGACCATATGCCTCCAAGGCGCGTGTTTGACACAGCTCCTCGACCTGATCGACAATTTCATTCCCACCGTAATATCGCGCATGTGGAAGTCCCTCGGAATACTTGTTCGTTAATGCCGATCCGAGACATTCCATTACCGCGCGGGATGTAAAGTTCTCGGATGCGATGAGTTCGAGCGAGGTGTACTGTCGGAACTTCTCCTTCTCGATGAGATCATGGAGGAGAGGGTCGTGTTCCTCGAGCGATTTGAGGCCGGTGAATTCCTGCATGTAAAAGGTGCAAAATGCGTGCGTAATAAAGACAGAGAGCGAGTAAGATCACAACATGGAACCTGCGAGGAGGAGCATCTCGATCGTTGCTCGTTGCCCATCAATGAACAAACAAACCAAATTCCTCCACACAACAACGACCTTCAAACAACGTCATCGCACTGGAATTCTACTACGTACCAAATCCTTGAAAGACGTCATGTTCGGTTGTGATGTTGGATTCAAATCGTTGTACTGGAGAGTGGAGAGAAATATGATGTTGTTGTGTCGTTCAATTTTTTTTTCAGCTGGGGGTGTTCGGCGCGACCTTCCCGCTGGCGGGATAGGCACGTTCTAGAGAACGGGGTCTTTGGTCCTTTATGTAGAAGTCGGCGGTCGGCGGATACCGATCATTCATCAATGACAACGACGCATGAGTTGATCAACCTAACATCCAGCGCGAACGGTGCTGTAATACTCTTCGCAACCGATGAATGGTTCGCAGTGGCTGACAATCTACTAAGCGATCGTCCTCCATCCTTCGACCCGGATGCATTCTGCTCTCAGGGCAAGGTAATGGATGGATGGGAGACACGTAGGAAAAGAACGCCGGGACATGATTGGTGTATAATTGCCCTTGGTGGGATTAGCAGTCGTACTCAATGCAGCAGTGATGGTAAAACAGGAATTTTTGGTGTGGATGCAGTCCCGATGATGCTTCATAAGATCGAGTTCGACACTGCTTACTTTACTGGAAATCAAACACCCAGAGTGTCAGTCGAGGCGATAAGAGTAAATCAACCGATGAAACGGCAGATTGTCAATGACGATAAAGGAGGTGATGATGGGGATTTCCTATATAATTGGATACCGGGTTCGGTATCTAGACTGGCACGGGGTGGTGGAATTCAAGGAAGGGCCGCAACTGCAAGTCAGACAGATGCAGCGTTAGCATCCTTAAAATTGGTAGGAAAGGAATTGATTGAGATACTTCCCATGGTACCACTAAAACCAGGATATGAGGAAAGTCGGTATCACACGTTTCATTTATCGGAAATGACAAGACAAAATATTGAACGATTGGGTGGGGTTACTCATCTCAAATTAAACTACTTTCCTGATGGTGGTGTCGCGAGGATAAAAGTCTACGGACGTCCATTCCATCCTCGTGATGATGCCGTCATTAAGGTCAAGAAGTATGAATCCAACTTTACCGTATCTGAGGAAGAAATGATACCCGGAAGAACAGTAGTCAATCATGATGACGCATCATCCTCATCATCATCCCTAGTTTCGCTCCCTAGCACGCGTTCACATCCCACGCCTGAACTATCCTCGGAATGTAATGGTGGGGTAGGACTAGCCCAATCTAATGCACACTATGGAGTATCTCACAATCTCCTACAACCCACTTTAGGAATTAATATGGGTGATGGATGGGAAACTGCCCGACATCCTAATAGACCATCAATAATAGAACGAGATGTAATTACGGGATTACAAAAAACGCACTTGTTAGATTGGGCTGTACTTAAACTTGGATTAGGTGGTGCCAAGAATATTGATCGTATTATTGTGGATACACGTCACTTCAAAGGCAATTATCCCGAAAGTGTTGCCATCGACGGATGCTATTGTACATCAGATGAGGAGGTGGTCAAGGCTGCACCCAACAATTTTGATGGAGGTGAAGAAAAGGAAGAAGGACCATCGATGGTCGTGGAATGGTTTCCATTATTAAAACGCACAAGAATGATGGCAAATGCCGAACATGAGTACACCATGACAAGTCTGTCTTCTTCGTCGTCACTGCTTGTAAACTTGGACCGAGCCGTAACGCACGTACGTGTGAGTGTTAGGCCGGATGGTGGATTGTCTCGGGTGCGTATTTACGGTAATTCACTGAACGCGTTAGCGAATGATGACATCCCAAGCAAGAGTAAATTGTAGTGAGTAATGATTTAGATTGTATGAATAATGTAGCGTACATTGTGGGTTATTAGTACATATATCCCATCAATCAATTTCGTAAACATCTCTACGGTGCTCCCTTCGTGGTCGTACGGTGTCATCACGTCTACTCCGCGATGTACGATACGCACCCCTACCATTCTTCTCTTCATTATATTTCTCAGTCTCCATTATTTGTTCCATTTCTCTTCTCTCTTCCTCGATTTGGTCTTGCATTTCTCTTTCCCTCCTCCATTTCTCCTTATCCCCAAATCCCACTGGCAAGTTGTCAATCGCCTCAAATAATTCCGCGGCTATTTGTCCAGCCGTGGGTCTATCTTCAGGCTTTAATTGTAAACATTTTATCATGGCATCATGTATAGCCATTAATGCTGGATCTTTTGTCATTTTGGTAATGTTAAAGTCTATTGGCCATTCTGGCATTACACCCCGTGCCACCTTGGGTCGTGTCTCCTCTTCCTTCTCTCCACCCTTTACCATTTGACCCCAGGGAGCATGTGTTGTTAATATCTCCATAAGTATATTGCCTAATGAATATATATCAATTTTTTCCGTCAATGGGGCCGGATTAGTGTAATTCTCGGGCATAACATGATGCATCTCCTCGGGAGCACGCCACCACGGTTCACGGAACCGACCGGGGAAGCCACATGTTTGATTATTCTTCACATCCCAATATAGAAAGTTGGCGACATTAAAGTCATTAAGCTTTGGCTTGCCACGCTTGACAAGTGCAATATTTCGTGGATTCAAGTCGTAATGTACAAGTGTAGCATTACTCCTAGCTTTCATTTTCCCCTGAGCAATATCCTTTAATATGGATTGTCTCTTTTTGCGATATTCACCTACATGTCCACCACCACCACGTTCTGTAATTCCATCAGGTATATCATCATCGGACGAATCATTATCTACTGGGATTGGAAAATCTGCATAGTCAATACTATGCACATGTGAAACACCCGCCGCGACCATTGACGCCAACTGGAGCTTGATCTTACTCACTGGTTCAATATCCTCCATACCACGGAATGACCGTGCGACCTTTTCTAAACTTGACATGCCTTCAATACCAAAATTGGCAAGTTCATTAATTGCACTTTGACCACAATAGCCATAAATGTCTAATACGTACGGTGAGAATGTTAGTCGTTCCATCGCAAGCGCGTCACGTCGATGTAGTTCATAGTATTCTGGGATGAATTCTCGTTCGATACGTAATGTCTTGAGTACGACAGATTCCTCAAATCCCCATCGTTCTTCATCAATATCATAATCAGGTATTTCTTCGGTATACATTTCCCATGCGGAACGGAACCATCCCTGACCTAAGAATTCAATTGACTCCTCTTGCATGATACCCTGTGCATTCATCTTGGCATTAATTTTACGACTGGGGGCATACCGTTGATGTAATTCACGGTAATAGTTGAGAAGTGATCGGGGATATGTGGTGATTGAACGTCGACCATATCCCTCCTGACGATAACTTGGGAAGGTATATGTGCCTGGACCAGAGGAACGGACCATGTCTATTTCATGTACGCTGTTGCAATTGGGATAACTTGTCGTTTGCCATTGTGCCATGGGAACACATTGTGGTTCTTCATCGACTACTCCTGCATCGTGGTTATCACCCCCCTCGTCGGTGGTGACTATACCCTCATCATCACTTATTGCAATACTATTGTCGGTACTAGGTAAGACGCCAGTCGATGATGAAATCCAGCCTAGCGTGTGTAACAAACCATAATTTTTAGGAGGAGCACTCTTTCTCTCATGATGTTGAAATACAAACCTACCAAGCACGGCCACATTGACAACTCGAGGATGTCTTCCGCCATCGAACTGGCGTAGCATATTCCTTGAATTGGTTTGTGAAGAAACTGAATTTGTCGCGCCAATTCTAACCTTCCTATAATTACCTATAACTTGCCGATCTATTACCCTGTTCGTTCTGCTGCTAATAGCTTCTTCTTCCGATAGTAGCAGCGAACGCAAGGCTAGATTATGCATCGTCCCAATTGCAACTATTGATGCCACAAAGCAAAGTGTTGATAATTTGTATCTGACAACGAATTTTCTCAATGCGTGGATTGTAACCCATCCGCTACGTTTTATTCTTTGCTCAACTGCCGGCTGTCTGGAAGTCTTGGATGGAGACGAGGGTGTCCGTGATGGGGACGCTGGGTTTATTATTCTATTTAGCGATTGTGACGACAATATTGCGTTGTCGGACTCGTCATAGCTGCTATGAGATGTGGCAGCAGCAGTTGTCGATCTGCGGTAGGACATGCCCATCGACGTTCGTCTAATTTCTTCACTTGGCGAGCTGCCCGATGATGGCGAGGTATTTCGTTGATGGGGTGGCATGACAGCGTCGTTCTCTTCGCTGGATTTACGAATTGCAATGGCTTGATGATTGAGTCGATTTCCACCACTCCTCCTCCCTCCTCAACATCGTTGTTCTCCTTTCATTCGGGCAAGAATGGCCAATTTTTGAAATCCGAGAAAGGACCTTTTGGTAGCTTTTGGTCTTGATTCAGAGTTAACTGATTCCTTCCTAGGTACCTAATTGGTACCTAAAATTACTTTGACAGTTAATATCTCAGTCAATATCGGTCTAATCAGAATAATTCAGAATATAATCCTGATCTATACCTTCTTGGCTATCGATTCGTATCCTCGGATTGTGTAAATCGGACCATTAACCACATAGTTATGGCCAATATCGTCAGACCGATCGATGCTTGAGGTAGCTAAAAAATTTGCTTTGGAGGGCACAACCCACAAAACACACAAAAATGTTTTGAAGATAGATAGAGAGAGGTAGAGAGGTATGTAATCCTTTTACGTCCAAGTTGTTGGGACAATTGCAGCATCAACTAGATATTTTGTCTCCGAAAAGGTGGTACTAGTAGAATGTCAATCAAATTAGCATTGAAAGCATACAATGATTCCTGTACCGAGATGAGAAGTGAAGCCAGCGATGCTTATAATCCAAATTATGACATCAGAAGCTGAGACTAAACAATGAATAAAAATTTATAACATTGTCAATTGGGTCTACCAATAGCATTACCTTTACTGATAAATATGTTTATAATATCTTTACACGAAGCTTCCTAGGTTGGATGATGTCACTCTCTTGATGGCATTGGTCCTGCCGTGGTAACTGACGACGAAGTGACTTGAGAGCTTGTGTTTGAGAAATATTGAACTCTGGACATAAATATGTGTGTAAGGAAATCATAAATACTCATTACGTTCTAAGACTAATTTTTATTCCTTTTCAACTTTGAAGTTATGTAATGTTAAAATTATTCACATATTGTTATATAGATTATCAATCATGTCACAGTAGGAATCCTCACTCCTGCTACTTCCCCCATTTACATTATATCCGTCACTACTAGCACCACTACCATTCCTGCAATACTGTTCATCACATTCAAAGCAAAGTAAACGTTCTTCGGTACTGCTTTCATAATTCACCTTGGTACAAAAGATACAATAGCAATGTTGACATAATTCACATTGTCGTGTACATGTGATACAAGTGGGTTTATCACAATATCGACATGCCGACAAGTTCGATACTCGTTGTTGATGTTGTTGTTGTTGTTGTTGTTGTTGTTGTTTGTTATTATTGTCATTGTTATTATTGTTATTGTTATTGATATTATTATTTGATGATAATGTAATGACATCATCCCTTAATACTGAAGATGGTACTACTGCCAGGTAATGTGAAACGAGTGCCCTATGATGCATGGCGGGTAGACGTTTCGTTGGTTGGAAGTAGGCTAGGAGGGAATGACTACGTGGACCATTTCCACCTCCTCCGCGTACGACCCCTAGTGTTTCGACATTGTGTTTTTCGACACGGGGGGTAGTAGTATTCTCCCCATGATCTTCCATGGAGCATACATGACAACAGCAAATAACCAAACCTTCATTATCAGCAATGCTACTACTGTCACTGGTGGTACGAAATTCCGACTTTATCATTGTCTTACAACTAATTTTGGGTGACAGAGGAGGTGGAGTACCACCGTCCAACAACATATCCACGTCATTTGTAGTAATTGAGAAGGATAATGATGATGAATAATGAGTGGTGTCATCCTCCAAACGTGGACGTTTTGTCGGTGGTGGACAATCAGGAAGGTTTGAATAGTAAATCACATCATCTTCATCAATCTCGAAAGTCAGCCGACTATTATGATCATCAATGGAGGATTGTGTTAGGTCGTAGTTATTACAATGTGACAGCTCTTCTGGTACAGATTCAAGGTGGTTGTTTATGATATTATTATTCATATTGTCCTCGCCCACTCGATCCATAAATGGAGATACCGTCGCCGCCGCGTTTACCATAAATCCGTCTTGTTGGTGCTGCGATGGTAAGGAGAAAAATGACGGGGCATTCACTTGAGCCATGTTAACCATGGAATCGCCGGTAGATGCAAATGATGGCGGTGATGCGGGACGGTCGCGCTTACCCCTCACGACGTACGTTGTTCGTGGAGGTGTCTGTGTAACAAGTTTGGTTGCATAGTGATCCTCCATGATAAATAATTTGTTCTCCTTCACTCTTATTTTATGCCCACACACCCCCTGAAAATATGCCGCGCCAAATTTGATGATTTGAGGAAGACGATTTGAGGATGAAGGACGTGATAGAATGTGATGATGCAGTAACTAGGAAAAGAGAAGCGTCATCTGACTGACACGGAAAGTGTATTACACCGTGTAATCTATTTACAAATCTCTCCGATGATAAATATCACGGTGATATTTCCAGTACCTCCAGCACCAGCAACACGCTCATCTGTCTGTCACCTCGTAGTGCCTCCTCCCTCCCTTCCAACTTTCCGCTTTTTTTCCACAGGTAGCCCTCCCTCCCTCATTCCAATCTAACACCTCTCTTATTGCCGTCACATGCGTTGCCATGTTGTTGCATATTCGGGGTTTTAATTGGTGTGGCTTTATTATGCCGTCGGAGACTATGGACTTCTTTCGTCACACCATCGATTTCGCAGCAGTCGCGGCCGACGCGTTCGTTTTATTGCATCATCGTTGCTCTTTGGGACCAAGGTGTGGTCGTTCTTTCCATTGCATATGTGGGACGGTATATATATATGACAATCAGCCACGTAGTGGTGATGCAGTGAGATG
>Ga0247833_1005941_pt1 | contig 13885 bp, 11 predicted proteins | sample LaCruzMarch2015__7_FD_187117 | JGI IMG/M metagenome (GOLD analysis project Ga0247833, IMG submission 187117) | Freshwater microbial communities from meromictic Lake La Cruz, Castile-La Mancha, Spain - LaCruzMarch2015_8m | ecosystem: Environmental > Aquatic > Freshwater > Lake | place: Spain...
GATATCTATACTCTCTTTATGTACTATTATTTTACGGTTGTGGTTTGATTAAAGATTAGAAAAAACGATATCTTGCTTATTGCGATAGTAAAGAAACTCCCAGTTGTGGTTTGATTAAAGATTAGAAAAAACGATATCAGCCATTGCAAACAAGGAACTAACTGATATGTTGTGGTTTGATTAAAGATTAGAAAAAACGATATCACTGTTTAGTAACAGCTTTTACCATATGCTGTTGTGGTTTGATTAAAGATTAGAAAAAACGATATCCATCAACTACCTTAAGACTGCAGCAAGTGGGTTGTGGTTTGATTAAAGATTAGAAAAAACGATATCTAACTATTGCTATTGTGGCTGCAGTGGCTTGTTGTGGTTTGATTAAAGATTAGAAAAAACGATATCAGTTGGCGCTAAACCTTCTGATAATCCTAAGAAAACAAAGAAAATATCGTTTTAAAAAATGCCCCTTTCTTGCCTTGATAAAGCATCTTTGGAGCATTTTTTTATTTGTAGCACATTAAAACAACTCTAATTGAACTGGCAAGGGTGCTTTTGGTGTTTCATATCGTCCAAAATAGTTGGTGATGTTTCCATATTGCTTGTCTGTGATGCGCAATACACTTACTTTTCCAAGTGGAGGCAGTAAATTATTAATTCTTTTTTCATGTACGTCAGCACTTTCACTGCTCGCGCAATGCCTGTCGTAAACAGAAAATTGCATCATGGTAAATCCATCTTTTAAAAGATTGATTCTGAATTTCGCCGCGTTTTTTCGGTCCTTCTTCGTTTCGGTCGGTAAATCAAAAAATACAAATAACCACATAATTCGGTAGGCATTTAATTCCATAATTGGGGATAATTAATTTTTTTACGCTTTCCTGTATAGCATTGCTGAAGCGAGCTAGCTGTCTTTTGTAAGGCGACCATCAAAGTGCTTTTTTCATCCTTGAAATAAACAGTTCTTGTTAAAATTTGTAAAAGTTCAGCTTTAATTTTTGTGTTGAGTTCTTCTTCTTCAAAATTTACCATCAGTTGTGATACGCACTCATCAACAATTGGTCGAAATGGTTCCATGATGTCATCTGCCAGTGCAAATGCGTTGTATTTATTGTGATGATGTATTCCAATTGTGTTTAATAATCCACTTGCAGACAAAGCTCTCGCTGTGGCTGCTCGTAAAATTGCGTAGCCATAATTTAAAAAATTATTTGGGTAGACTCCAAATCGCTCACGTTTAAAATCGTGTTCAAAAAAAGCTTTCCAATAATGTGCGGCTGCAGCACCTTCCATATTGGATGTGTCGCCACTTAACACTTTACTAGCATAATGATTTAAGGGGTTTTTTTGTTGCGTAATCATACTTAATAATTGGCCCTGATTCTTAATTTTTTCTATGATTGTTTGTTGCCATAATTGTTTTTTCAAGGGCTCGCTAGCATCAATTTGTTTCTTAAATAATTGTTGTTGAATATGATGGCTATTTAAATTCAAAAACATGCCATTCGGCAAATGATTTGCCCCACAAATTATCAATGAAACGTTATTATCAACCAATAAATTCATGCTGTTCATACTTAGATATACTTCGGCATTGTCAATTAATAAAAAGCCTATATCTTCAATGGGTGTAGATGTTTCACGTTCTTCGGTTTTAATAATTAATTGTAAGTTTTTTGTTGAGATCGATGCCTTGTTTTCGATTAGGAGGGTCCTTTTTATCATGCTTATTTTAGTTTGAGTGAAATTAATTTTGTACTATCTTTTGTCTAAGGTATTTAATTTCAATAAGAAGGTAGGTCAATACCTACAACCTACCTCTAAACATTTACCCGTTAAGGAATTTATCACGCCAGCTCAATTCGCTTATTACAAAGAATTGGGAATGAAAATGGGATTTAAATACGTGGAATCTGGGCCTTTAGTTAGGTCTTCTTACCATGCTGAAAAGCATTTGTTTTAATAGTATTGATTATATTTTCTTTACTCAAAAAATTTTATCAGTTATGAACAATAAAAACAATTTTTAGTTAAATTTGTATTTAAGGTAATTTTAAAATAAATTTTATGAATAAGCGCTATTTATTAATATCAAGTCTTTTTATTTTAACAATCGTTTCCGCTTTAATATTCACGACATGGAACAAAATTTCAACTCCATCGGTTTACAAAGTCAAAAATTTATCTTTTCTAGAAGAGAAAGGCGCTAACGGAGCCGAAGAATGGTTAAAAGCCAGGTACATCGATGTGACGACTGGTGAACGAGTAACTGATGAGGTGCTTTCTCAAATCCAAAAGGATATTTCTACAATGAAAATTTCTAAATCGATTAGTTTTCTTGAGGAAGGACCAGACAATATTGGTGGGCGTACCCGTGCTGTACAACCTGACAGAACAAACATTAATCGTGTTTGGGCAGGTGGTGTTTCAGGCGGTTTGTTTGTTTCGCTTAATAAAGGAAATCAATGGTCGCGTGTAAATGAATACATCAATTTGGGCCTAGGTGGTTCAGCTGGCATATCAAGTATGACTCAAACCATTGATGGTACGCTTTTCGTGGCAACTGGATCTAATCAGGAAGGTTTTGGTGGAAACGGTGTTTGGTACACAACGGATTTTGGTTTAACTTGGGCAAAAATACCTGGTTTAACAAATTGTACAGAGGTAGCAAGTTCCGATGTTGACAATTATGTTTATCTTGCTACTCCTTCAGGTTTAAGAAAATGGAAGTTGGGAGATGCTTCAATGACAACTGTACCAGTTTCTTCAGGTGGTTGTTTTGCTCTACAAGTTTCCAAAGACGGACAAGTCATTATTACTTCTTTCGGTTCAAGCAAGGTTTTTGTCTCCACAGATGGAGGTGCATCATTTTCCGATAAGTCGGGGACGATAGCTAATAATCTTGTTCCTACAGGTGCAGGTAGAATCGAGTTTGCGGTTTCAGCCATTAAAAACTCTTCTAATAATTATTCTTTGTATGCAGTTAGAACGAATAGCAATCTATTAAGTATGCATGTTTCTCACGATCAAGGACAGACTTGGCATCAATTTGTTGGTGCTTCTGGTCCACCAAATGAGTTCGATATATTCCGTGATCAGGGTACGTATAATTCAATAGTTTCTGTTAAGCCTACCGATCCAGAACAAATTCTAATTGGTGGCATTGATATTTGGAAGTGGAACCAAACGGTAAACAATCCTCCATCTGGTGGTTTTGAAAAAATAAGTCAGTGGTTTGTTAATCCTAGCAGTTCTATATATGTTCATGCTGACAACCATGAAATGAAATGGGATGCAAACAATAGATTATATATTGGAAATGATGGTGGGGTGAATGTATCGAACGATTTTGGTGAAATTTGGTATCCAACAAATAGAGGGTACAACGTAACTCAGTTTTATGGTATTGCGTTCGATAGAGATGGAGCAGTAATGGGAGGTGCTCAAGATAATGGAACACTTTATAATGACCATACCATGTCTACTTTCCAGCAATTTACTGAAATTGGCGGTGGTGATGGTTTTGAATGCGAAATATCTTACTTTAATCCTAAAGTTATGTTTTCATGTGTTTATTATAATTCTATTCGTCGCTCTGGTGATAAAGGCGTTACATCTACTGCTTTTGAACCGGCTTTACCTGGAACATATGCTGATCCAGGAACAGAAGGTTCGATACATCCATTCCATACTGAATTTGTGTTAAGTGAATACTATGACTTAAATTCAGAAGACTCTGTGAATTTTATTGTTACCAAGAATTATGAAACAGGCGATATTATTCGAGTTGCAAGTACTTCTTCCGGCGATTCAATAACTGTAATTGCTTCGACAAATCTTTATTTTGATGACACTTTAGCATATAATCCTGCTTTAACAGTTGGTGCTATGAATTATGGCCAAAATGCTGCCACTGGGGAACTTGTGGAAATGGGCTTAGATACTGTTATCTACAATGTTGCTTGGGATACACTTCGAGTTCAAGATCCATATCAATCTTGGTTTTTAGTGTATGTAAACATAAATGGTGGTGAATTATGGGGTACGAGAAATGCACTTCGTTTGTCAACTACTTTTGTGAATTGGGTGTGTATCGCCAAAGGAATTGGAGCAGGTGGGTTTAATAATGTTGACATTGAATTTTCTAAAAACTTAGAGCAATGTTATGTGTCTGCTGGTTCTGGTGTATGGCGTATTGATGGTTTAGGAAGCGTTTATTCTAGTGACCCTTTATTTAATGATAAAGTCGCCTATGTCGGAACAGGTGCCGGTGCTACCACGCCAACTTATACAACGGCAACTAAAATAACGACTACTTCTTATGAGGGTTTAGCGGTTAATCCTAATAATGCTAATGACATAGTTCTTTTTGCTGGATTTAATGGTGTAAACAAACGTTCTTTGAATGCAACGTCTGCAGTTCCTACATTTACATCTTTAGGTGCTGTAACTAGTCCAGGTGTTGCGTGTTACGACGGTATTATCGATCGTGATGATTCCGATATTATTGTTGTTGGAACTTCAAGTGGTGTTTTTGTAACTGAAAATGGAGGCGCTTCTTGGGATAATTCTTCAGCAGGATTTGAAGGAACACCGGTTTACGAAGTAAGACAATCTTGGAGAACTTTTGAAGAAGGAAATAACCGACCGGGAGAAATCTATATTGGAACATTCGGAAGAGGAATTTGGAGCTCTGCTGCTTATTTAGGGATCGGTGATAATAATTCAAGTTCGGGTGAAAACTTTAAAACGAAAATGAAGACGTATCCAAATCCAACCAATAATTCTACTACTTTGTCTTTCAATTTAGCAAAATCAGGTTCAGTTACCGCTCAGGTATATTCGATTACTGGTCGATTAATAAAAACGGTTATAGATCAGAATAGACCAGCTGGAGAAAACACCTTATTTATTGACGGAGATGATATTCCGAACGGAACTTACATCATTAAATTTGTTTCAGGAAAACAAGTGGAGTCTGTTAAATTTATTAAAATGTAATTTTATAATTAAGATAAAAGGCGGCCTTGGTCGCCTTTTTTTTATGCCTTTAAATTATATAATAAATTCTTCAAAACGCACAAATGTCGCCTATTGTTCTGATAAAGTGTAGCGGATTTAAATAAGGGAACTGTAATGCAGCTCGTAGAGATCGCTGAAACGGTCTTATTTAAAGAGTGGAGTGAATTGAAGAATAATCAGCGACTTGATTTTTTGCTCCATTTTCATCAAGGAAAAAGGAGGTGTAAATAGATCGAGCACAGCTCGTAAATTATAAGCTCTATTTCCAAGCTCTAGTTTCAATATTAAGTACTATTCATAAAAATTTCAAAAGATTAATAATATATATTATTACTTCCATTTTTAAAGAATAATCAAATTTAAACCAGCTATAAGCCGAAGTAAAGTTACTATTTGCTTTAAATTCGAATTATTTCATATGCGCTTGGCAAATCTTGTAGAAGTTTTGAAAAAGGATCATGCCGCTATTACCAGACACCTCTGGATGAAATTGAACACCATAAACTAATTTCTTTTGATGACGCATCATTTCGTTAACACAAGCATCTGAGGTGGCTAATAAATCAAAGTCAGGTGGAATTGAAATACTCTCGCAATGGTCTTCCATCATAGAAAATGAAGTGGGAAGTTTATCTAAGATCTCATCATCAATAAGAATTTCAATTTCTTGCCAATCTCTATCTTCGCGCATGCGAGATGGGTAAGCGCCAAATAACATTCCTATTAATTGGTGGCCAAAACAAATGCCCATGATGGGAATTTTGAGCTCTTTTAACCATTGAAATTTGGAAAGATATATTTCCATGTTAATTTCAGTTATTAATAGTGGAGCACCGGATAATATAATCCCTTGACATGATTCAATTGAATCAATGTTAAGTTCCATTAATGGAATGGTTAAATAATCATCTAACTCGTTAATACAGTCTTCAATTAATGGTGTCTTTTGACTGCCGCAGTCTACTATTAGTATCATGTTTATTCACTTAAGATTCCTAACCCTTGTCGCGTAATAATCGCATCTCCTTCTGTGCAATCGACAATGGTAGAATGGGTTAAGAGTCCTATTCCTCCTAATACGATAACATCAATTTTATCCGAAAAATGCTCATAAATTTCTGATGGATCTGAATAATAAACCCTAATTTCATCTTCTATGTGATGCAAGGAAGTGGAAGCCAATGGTTGCCCCAATTCATCTAGAATAGCATCCAGGATTGCATTGTCTGAGATCCGCATACCAATCTCTGTTTTGGAAGAGGAAAATAACTTGGCTACTTGCGTATTGGCTTTTAATATAAATGTAAATGGCCCAGGAAGATTGTTCTTTAGTAAACGAAATATGGGTCTTTCAATTGGAGCAGTGTATGCTGCTAATTGAGAAAAATCATGAAACAAAAGAGAAAACTTTAGTTTATTTAATTTTTCATTCTTAAATAATGCTAAACTGTTTAATCCTTTTGGTGAATGGAGATTGCATACAACCGCATAAATTGTATCTGTAGGAACTATTGCTATACCACCAGCTAGTAAATGTTTGACTACCTGATTAATTTTTCGAGTGTCTATTGATTTAGGATCGATTTCTATAATCATGGTTTATAGATTTTACATGAGATAGCTAAATGATCGCTAAATATTTCTTTTTGAATCTTGAATCCAGTGGAGGATAAATTGGGTGAATGAAAGATATAATCTATTCTTCCTGCAGGAAGTCTTCCGTTATAGGTACGGCCAATACCCCAGGATGAATTTCGAAAGGCATCAACTAATAAACGGTCGAATTGATTATAGGTATACGACATGGGGGTATCGTTAAAATCGCCACATACAACTGTAGGATAAGGAGATGTTTTCATATGTATTATTATCCTTCTTGATTGTTCTGCTCTTTTCTGAAATGCAATTTTTAATTTCCGGCTAATGTTTAGAAGAACCTCCGTTCCAGACGAATTTTCCTTATCACTTACTTCATTTGGGTAATTACTTAATTTAATAGATTGTAAGTGAACATTGTAAATTCGAAATGTATCCTTGTCTTTAACGATATCTGCGAATATGCAATAGTTAAAATCTTGGCCGCTTTGTGAATCAAAAATCACATCGCCTTTTGCAATCATTGGAAATTTGGAGAAAATAGCGACCCCAAAATTTTGTCTCCCCTTTTTTTTATGCGCGGTACGTTCATGATAATCGATCATTCCCAATGAATTTTTTAATGAATCAAAGGTCTCAAATTTCGTGGGCTTGTCTTGGCGATAGTATTCTTGAAAACAAGCAACATCTGGATTTTCACTTCTCAAATAAGTAAATATGTTATTGCGTATGGTGTGTGAATTATCTTCATAAATCCCGAATAGCCGAACATTATAACTCATAATAGACAAGGAATTCGCCGGGCTTTTTTCCTCATTAAAAACTTGAACGGCAAATGTTCGAAAATGAAGTTTTCCACCAATTAATAGAATAAATAGGCAAAAAATCGCCCATTTTGATCTAAAAATGGTCCAAAAAAATAAAAATGATAAAGTAGCTACAGCGAAAATTGGATAGCACATCCCGAAAAAAGGTAATATGGCAATCGTATTTGGATGAAAGTAGGGGGCAATGTAACTCAGTAATAAACACAATAAGGTAAATGTGGTTAGCAACTTGAAAATAATGGAAAGGACGTTGATTTTTTTTTTGTTATTTTCCATTTTTACTTTGTTTAAAAAGGAAGTCTTTTTCTTGCTTTGTTAGTGATTCATATCCGCCTTTCGAAATCTTGTCTAAGATCTTATCGGTCTGTATTTGTTGTTCCCTCCGTTCTTGGTTATAGTCCTCATTTGATTTAAAACGACTTTTTGGCTGCTGTTTTTTACTTGTTCCAAATTTACCTTTAAAAAGCGAAGTAAATCCTGTCTCTATTCGATTAAGTAGTGTGCTATTCTGAACAGATAAAACGCCGAAAATAGCGCCTCCCAGATGTGCAAAATGAGCGATGCCATCGTTTTTACCTATTCCAATAATATCTTGAATAAGAAAAAATAAGGCTACAAAATAAAGTCGAATGGAAAATCGCCCAAACAGTTGAACCTTCATATTTGGGCTATGGAATGCTACTGCTACAAATATGGCCATAATAGTTCCGCTTGCGCCAACAACTAAGGCAGATTCTTTTAAAGGAAAAAATAGAGATTGAATTATAATCTCGGCAAGTCCGCCAAAAATACCACCAATAATATAGGTGATTAAAAGTCGTTTGCTATCAAAAATATCCTCGTAAATCTTTCCAGCAAAATATAAAAACACCATGTTAAACAATAGGTGAATAAAGTCAAAATGCGAAAAAATACTCGTCAATATTCCCCAAGGATGATATAGAAGCCTAGTAATGTTTGGGTCTAATGTGAATATATGATAAATGATGTCATCGGGGATGCCCCCAAGCCTACTTATTGCAAACCAAACTTGTATAAAAATAAAGACGGCCACATTAATAATTAGTAGACGGTGGTTCATCTTTCCTTTAAGAAGTTCATGTTTTAATTCAGATAGAAAATTTCGGTTGTTTTCCATTTTAATAGAAATTAGCGCGATCAGTTTTTCGCCAAATTATTACGAGTAAGCCACCAACAATTGCTCCACCAATATGTGCTAAATGCGCCGTTGAATCGCCTGCATTATTCTCTATTGCCTGGTAGATTTCTAATAATAAGTATGCTCCCACAAAGTATTTTGCCTTGATGGGAATAGCGAAATAAAGTCGAAACTCAGTGTTTGGAAATAAGATGGCAAATGCTGCTAAGACTCCAAAAATGGCCCCTGATGCGCCTACCATAGGGGTGATGCATAATTTAAAGTAGTTGCTAAAATCTTGATTGATTGGATAATTATTGGTATTTAAATAATTTTCTAAAACTTCGATTAGAGCACTTCTGTCTGTGTTTTTGATGATTGAATCTATGGCGTCCATTGGTAGTTGCAGCGCTACCAGATTTTCCCGTAATTGATAGATTTGGTATACGCCAATGGCATTGTGGAGCGCAAAAGATCCAAGTGCACAGGCAACGTAAAAAATAAAAAATCGCTTCGGTCCCCAGAGGTTTTCTAGGTAGGCTCCCAACATGACAAACAACCACATATTCATTAATATGTGAAAGAAATTGGCATGCATGAAAAAATGAGTGATTATCTGAAATGGTTCAAATTGTGGGGAATTAATATAGTGTGTGCCTAATTGAGAAATTAAATCAATCCCTTGACTTTCTAAAATTAGTGTGGCAATAAAAAACATGATGTTTAATAGCAAAATGTTTTTGGTGACTTGGGGTAAATTAGCAAACATTATTTAAATTTTAATCCGATTTCTTCGATTGTGATCGTTTTTAATATTGCTTTACCAGCAACGGTAACAGTGTGATCTGTTAATTGAAATAACTCATTCACTAATGCAATAGCTTGTTCTTGCACTTGAATTGTAGCTGATCGTGAACTTGATTTTGCTATAATGGACACCACTTGGTGTGCAATATCTCCTTTATCAATTTTTTTATGCACTAATAATTGGATTAATTCGCTCAGACAAGCATCTATTTGTTCTCCGTTTATGATGGATGGTGCACTTACAAGTTGTAATTCATTTTGGACTATTTCACCTTTAAATCCAAGTTGTTCTAATAACGATTTGTTTTCTTGCCAAACTACTAGGTCTTCATTAGGTAATATTTTTATTATCGGAAACAGCAACATTTGCGCATTAATGGGTGCATTAACAAAGTCCCTCAATAATTTTTCATATAGGATACGTTCTGTTGCGCGCCGTATATGAATCACTAGGACGCCAGATTTACAATTTGTGAGAAGGTATTTACCCCGGATTAAATAATGCGGAATTTGACTGAATTCATCATTCAATGCTATATTTTGCTGAACGGATTCTTCTGAATTTTTAATTGAATAAAAATTATCCCAATCTTCTTCGTTGGTTATGGCCTTGCCAAATCCTTGTTCATGTATTTTCGAAGAATTCGTTTGGTTAAAGTCCGATTTAGCGAATTTATGAAAGGGGTTAAATGATGGATTGATATTTATTTGCGGTTCAATGACATCATTTTTTCTGTAAGAACTTGGTATGTCAAAACTTGTCTCCAAATCAAAATCAAGCGTAGGACTAATGTTATACTTACCCAATGCTTGTTTTGTAGCACTTAGAAGGATAGCATAAATAAACCGATCTTCTTCAAACTTAATTTCCGTTTTTGTTGGATGGATATTCACGTCTATTTTACTAGGATCAATTTCTAAAAATATAAAATAGGAAGGAAATGATTTTTCTGGAACTAATCCTTCAAATGATTTGGTGATGGAATGGTTAAAATAGGAATCTTTAAAATAGCGATTGTTAACAAAAAAATACTGTTCGCCTCTTGTTTTTCTTGCAATGTCTGGTTTCCCAACATACCCAGCAATTTTAATGATATCGCTCTCTTCTTCAACCGGCACTAATTTTTCATTCATCGATTTGCCAAAAATGTCTGAAATCCTTTTTCGCAAAATTCCTGGTTGAAGTTGATAAATTTCTTCATTGTTGTGTAGTAAAATCAGATGGCACTCAGGATGCGCCAATGCAATACGAATGAATTCCTCTTTAATATGTCCAAATTCTACATAATCTGACTTTAGAAAATTTCGGCGCGCAGGGACGTTATAAAAAAGATTTTTTATTTCGAAATTACTACCGTTATTACAAACGATTTCACCTGATTTGGCGATTTTACTTGATTCTATTTCTACTAATTGACCAATTTCTTGGTCTGATTTTTTTGTTTTTAAAACGACTTGAGCAATTGCCGCAATAGATGCTAATGCTTCCCCACGAAAACCTTTTGTTTTAAGTTTAAACAAATCATCAACATGTTCTATTTTGCTAGTAGCATGACGATCAAAGCAACTTTTGCTGTCTACGCTATTCATTCCGTCGCCATCATCTATTAGTTGAATAAGTGTCCTTCCAGCATCTTTAATTACGACTTTGATTGTCTTGGCATGCGCATCGATGGCATTCTCCATCAATTCCTTAACGACAGAGGAAGGGCGTTGAACTACTTCTCCAGCTGCAATTTGATTCGCAATGTGTTCAGGTAATAATCGGATTACACTCATGAATCAGTTGGTTTTATTCCGATTAGTAAATCTGAACTAATAGCTTCCAATCTAGCAGGAGATATAATAATTGTGTAGTTTCTGTATTGAATGATTAGCGCCATAAGAATAGTAAACAAAAATAAGGATTATCCGTGAAAATAATCCTTACTTATGAAACTTATTAATGATTCTTACAGGCGTACAATTGTACCTTTATATTCGATGTTTTCTTTGTGTTCTGGATTTGCAATGTTTACTTTCCAAATGTAGGCCTTATTAGCCGCAGCCATCTTGCCGTTTCGTTTGTCGTAACCATCCCAAGCATTGCTTGCATCACTAGATTCAAAAACTATTCCTCCATCTGAAGGGTCAATAATTATTAAGTTAAATGCGGTCTTTCTTTGGGTAAGTGCAAAAGGCATGAAAGTACTTTTTCTTGCGTCATTTGAAAAGGGATCGAAAGCATTTACAGCAAGTAAATTATAATCTTCAATAGTGTTAACCGTTTTTGTGATGGATGCTTTACAGTTGAATTCATTGCTGCATGAAACGGTTATTTGATTATCACCTTTCTTAAATAGATAAATTTCAGTCTCTTTAAGGTTTGTTCCGACTAACTTATTATTAAGATAAATAGCTATTGTCGTTTCATTAGACTTAATGTTAATCGGCAAGGTAGGAAGCCCGTTTATGTAATTTAGGTCTTCAAGACTAAAATCCATAGTTGGGGATTCATTCACCAATTGGGTGGTATGTTCGTTGAATATACCCTCAGAGGACATTGTACCAATACGATAGTAGCCTTTTTCTTCGATGGTAATAGAAGTTTCACTTTTCGCAGGTATAATTAATTGTAGATTACTTGGTGTAACAAGAACTAAATCAGTAGCGTTTTTATTTGAAAGCACCTTCTGATCTCCAATGCAATTGAACGCTAGGGTAGGATAAACGATACTTGAATTTACGGCTACATCATTTTCATTCTTCGCTACTGGATCTTCTTGTTCGTCTGTACTAATAATTTCTTCCTTTTGAATTTCATCTACATTTAAATTTTCATTTTCATGGAAGTCTGAATTAATCGTTGGCATTTCAATAACTTCTCCGAATGTAGTAATAGTTAAAGGGTCCTTTTTATTGTTCTGAATAGTTATGTCTTGTTTATTAGTCGACTTTTCAATTTTAGTTGGCTTGTTCTTTTTTGAACTATTTTCACCAATTTCATTCTTTTTAGTATTGCTTGTTTCTTTAGAGTTATTCCAAAGTAAAAGTGATGTAATGGAGATTAATACAAGGGACCCCAAAACCCATCGCCATACTTTAACGGGGCTTTGTGCAGGAATATTTTTATCTAATTTGTTAGTTAAACCTTTCCACGCAGACGCATCGTAGGGCAATTCGTGCCCTTCAAGTGCCTGTTTGAAAAGTTCTTCTATATTTTTATTTGTCATTCTTCAATTTTTGAAAATTTAATACTTAATCTGTTTTGTAAATTAACTTTTGCCTTGGATAAATTGGATTTTGATGTCCCTTCGCTTATACCTAGAATTTCACTTATTTCTTTATGTGAATATTCCTCAAAAACATATAAATTAAAAACAGTACGGTAAGCTGGTGATAATTTTTGAATCTCGTCCATAGCAACTTTTGCTTTTAGTTCCATATAGATAAGATTCTCTTTTTTTTCTAGTTCATTTTCAGCTAACTGTTTAAAATCATTGTCGTTGTCGGTAAGAAATGGATTCCGTTTAGCCTTTCGAATAGCATCTATTGCGGTATTAGATATAATACGCCTTAGCCACCCTTCAATCGAGCCGCGGAAATCAAAATGTTCCAATTTTTCAAAGACCTTTATAAAACCATCTTGAAGAACTTCTTGTGCGCTGTCCCGATCACTTATGTATCGAAGACAAACAGACATCATTTTTCCATAATACAATTTAAAAAAGGCTTCTTGAGACCGTCTGTCTTTCCGAAGGCAACCTTCTATAATTTGTTTTATTTTGTCAATGTTCTCCAATGTGTTTCAGCTTAAAAACGTAAGGGTCTGTTTTGGGTTGCCTTATTTATAATTTACCTCGAAAAAGATTTCGAAATTCACTTATTTTACGTCAAATATATTAATTTCGTACTTAATATTATTAACTAAATTTTTGAAATGAAAGTAACTGTTGTAGGAGCTGGAAATGTGGGCGCTACTTGCGCTGATGTTCTCGCTTATCGGGAAATTGCCAATGAAATAATTTTGTTGGATATCAAAGAAGGGTTTGCTGAGGGAAAAGCCTTAGATATTTGGCAAACGGCACCCATTAATCAATATGATTCAAGGGTAATTGGTTCGACCAATGATTATTCTAAAACAAAGGATTCGGATGTTGTAGTTATTACTTCTGGATTGCCTCGTAAGCCTGGTATGTCAAGAGATGATTTAATTGCCACCAATGCTGGAATTGTAAAAACGGTAACTGAAAACATTGTTAAGTATTCTCCTAATGCCATTATTATTGTTGTGTCTAATCCTTTAGATGTAATGACTTATTGCGCTTATTTAAATGCAAAAATAGATCCCAATAAGGTTTTTGGAATGGCGGGTGTGTTAGATACGGCTCGTTACCGTGCTTTTTTAGCAACGGAGTTAAATGTTTCTCCGAAAGATATTCAGGCAGTGTTGATGGGTGGACATGGTGACACGATGGTGCCGCTTCCAAGATATACAACAGTAGCAGGAATTCCAGTT
>Ga0247833_1005947_pt1 | contig 13878 bp, 2 predicted proteins | sample LaCruzMarch2015__7_FD_187117 | JGI IMG/M metagenome (GOLD analysis project Ga0247833, IMG submission 187117) | Freshwater microbial communities from meromictic Lake La Cruz, Castile-La Mancha, Spain - LaCruzMarch2015_8m | ecosystem: Environmental > Aquatic > Freshwater > Lake | place: Spain...
TGCGACTCACGTATGCTGTTGAGGTTTCACCTCGGCCGTACTTACCAGTTGCATTAGTCGAGGGGCGGATTGCACGAGATTTGTGTGCCAATTTAAAGGCTATACGGGACATCTTTGCTACAAGGGTAGACTGAAACAGTGTAAAATTTACCGCATTATATTTCATGAAAACATAACGGCTTATCAAACGCATGATTAGACATTCTACATTCTTCGTGAAGAAAAAAGTAAGCATCGGGCATCTCACCCTCTTGTGCAAGCATGTGTGAGAGAGTGTGAGTGAGGCGCAGGTTTGGTGGTGGTTGCCTCGATACAGCTGGAATTATCATGGTTTGGTACGCACCAAAAAGAGAGTGAAAAACAGTATGCTCAATTGATGTGCAGTACTATTGGTTAAACTAAATATAATTGTTGACCAAGTGTATTATTAGACATCAGTATCTATATCAACGATCCGAGTCCTTGCATTCATTGCTATTTATTTGGATGTATTGCATCGTCTCAGCTTGATAGTAATAATGCTTCCAAAACAGCCTGTGCGTGGTTCTATCTGGCGCATTGCAGGTAATACACCGTTTCAATCCATTACAACGCCCGAATCTATCGTCCAAACTATATCAACTGCCACTATTGTACTCGGTTAGAATCAGAGCGGTCAAACCATTGACGTATCATTGGTATAACATCAGCGGTAGCATTATGAAAAAGGACACCGACGCTGGAAGAGAGCTTATAATACACCCATCTGTTGGATTTGAACAAAAACTAAGCTCGTGAGACATCGTCAAGTACCCATCGAGAGGTCTGCATGCGTGGGCGAAAATAATATGCAGTGGGTCAAGTACCCCTGTGTAGGTAGCCTACGACCTCCTATGTATCTATCGTACGCGCGTCGAGAGGAATCTGTACTGCGCCCTGATAATCTAAAGGGCGCAATGATTACTTCGATTGAATAAAAATTAACAAAAGTATTTATTTTAGCCACGTCATGCACTTAACGAAAAGCTGTGATATTGATTGGGTCTAATACAAATTACTTATTGTTGCGCTTTGCCAGCACAAACTATTCTACCCTTTTCTTCTGTCTACATCACGCCACGTCCCAACCCCATCGACGATGACGACACGACATTAATCAATAAGCAGGGGGGTAAATTGATAACAGGTGATGACGTCGACTCCTCATAATAATAATCAGCACCATGACGAACCACCCGATGATGTTGAGTTAGTATCACCACTAGGTTACGGGTACGATCCGCTAATACGGGTGGTCGACTCTGGTGTTGGTCCGTCGTTGTTTTCGTCGACGTGGTCGTCATCGTCGTCGTCGTTATCCGCGCCGTTGAAAAGCACAGGTGGGGAATTCATGAACGACGATGATAATGAACACGACGACAACAATCATCCGTCGCTGACGTTGGGTGTGAAGCCCAAGCTCCTGCAAAATAAAAATATCAACCTTCCTCCTCCTCTCCCTCTCCCTATTACCGCCAACAGGTGCTGCGGCGGTGTTAGCATCCAACGTAAGGTGTTACTGCTGCTGGCGCTACTCCTAGTTCTCTTCATGCTCTCCTCCAATGACAGCCATGAACTGGCATTCGTTACAACATTTTCCAACCATCCAGAAACATTCCGAATCTACCGTTTATCATATGAAGTATCCTTCCTGTTACTTTGTCTATCATTCGTACTGTATGTGTGGGAAGGTGTTCCTGATCTACGTGACAAGGTGGGACATCTACTCTTCGCTCCTCCTCCTCCAACTACTGCTAACTTTCAGGAATCGGCACAGACGGCATACTCGTTCGTTCAACGACGACGACAACATCGACGGCGACAACACAATCATGTAAATCAACAAAATGGAAGGAATAATGGACTGTCCAATGACGTAGAAGAAGAAGCCAATACTAATGACTATGACATATATGACATATCACTTCGACCACCACTACAGGCTCACGACAATGACGATGATGACGACGATGACGACGATGACGATGACGATAACAATGACTTTATCAAGGAGAAGAAGGAGAGTATAAATAAACATGTAGAAATAGACAATGATGTCAATGAGGAAAAATGGCGTAGGAGAGTAACAAAGGAGGATGAGGGCTATCATGGCATACGATCATCATCTTCGTCATCATCATTGATGCATCGTCATCAACAACCATTAGCATCGACGCATTTACTATTTGCCCCTCCATCATCCACGAGCGTACTAGGAGCTGCATTAGACTTTTTCACGTTGACATGTGCTTCAATATTACTTTGCACCACTTGCATCATTTCCTCTTCTTCGACAGTAGGATATGATGCGACGTTTATGCAAACGGTTGCCACCATCATGGCACCACTATTCCCACTAGTGCTACTCATTTTCATGATTATCATTTCTATGTATCCCTGGACTAAACGTAAATCTACATGGACAATCATGTGCCTTACAGTTGGTGCACCGTTCCATGAAGTAACATTCCGTGATGGTTTTGTGGGTGATGTACTAACATCGACAGTCCGACCGTTACAGGATTTAGTTACAATCGTATTTAATTTACCAGGCCGTGCGGCATGGCGAGGGATTTTGACGTCACAGGACATTGCAACGACATCAAGTTGGGCATTACATACTATTGTATTACCAGGTTGTACACTCAGTCCATTATGGTGGCGATTTTTACAGAATTTAAGGCAAAGCTACGATGCCAAATGTCGATGGCCATACTTAGGGAATGCGACAAAGTATTTACTTGCCGCGGAGGTCTCAACTTTTGCCATGTTTGATCCGAGCATTAGACAACATCCAGTATGGATTATTTGCTTCCTTGTTACAACACTGTATCAAATATGGTGGGATGTATTTATGGATTGGGGACTGTTGGAACTCGACACAAATTATGGATGCAACAGTAATACCTGCTACAGCAACAACAATGAATCAAAGTACTACCATCAACTCTTTTGGTGGTGGCCCTATACTCTACGACCACGACGACTATATGCCCAAATATGGATTTATTATGTAATATTTGGTCTGAATTTCTGTCTTCGTTTTGTGAGCATGATAACATTGATCCCACAGGTATATCTCTCCCGAACGACTGGTTTAATTGTGAATACATTTACCAATCCAAACTTTCAGCTATTTGCGGGATCACTCGCTGCATCTGCTGAAATATTCAGACGTACAATCTGGTCATTGCTACGGCTGGAATGGGAGGTAATCAAAGCAACATTGGAACGTGAGAAGAAACTAATTCATAACCTTGATGATTTGAGCAGCAATTACAGGACAATTTTTGAGGACAAAGAGGACATGACACCAATGAAGATATCATCTGGCAGTGGGAGCGATCAATATAATTGGCGGGCGTTGTCCTTTGTGACTTTGGTAAGAGGGTCATCTTCAGCCTTTCTTAGTGATATGTCAAACTTAAACGACATCCAAATTTTGAGTGAGCTCTGTGTTTGGGCGACAGTTTTTTCTGGCGTTGCAATTGTTGCGGCAGCTCATAGAGAGGTGCTGTAATGTTGTGCATTAAACATGAAAATCTGGAACTTGCGCTCAAAACTTCAGGATTCTAACCTGAGTGGATGAAATTGTAGCAGGCATTTTTCCGCCTCCTGCTCACCTCTGCTTTGCTCAGAAAATGAACGTGATGAGACTGCAAGATGATATTGTGTCGCAATATCCCAAATCAACTAAACCTTGTGATGCGAAGTCATATAATCCTATCGTATCTACGTGGATAAACAGTACTACAGATTTCAAAATGTTGTCTCTCAAATGGAACCGGTCAAGGAGATAGGGCTAGTAGCGGTGATGGAAGTGGTTTTGTAGGTATGGGCGGTGGACGAGATGATGGTAGTTCCAGTGAAGCAGTAATCAAGCTAGCAAGAAAAAGACAGTCCATGATGTGTCAAAGGATTCATCCACATGGCTTTGTTCTGACTGATTATATCGATGATGGCCCACCAAAGCTTCTACCGGAATGCAAATCAGATTGGCACATGCATCGCGTCATCTAGATAATCATAAATGCTGTAATTTACGCTTATGTCTTGTCCACACAGAACTATGTAAATCTCTACAATACGTATCCTTTTGGAGGGACCACACCATCGTTCGATGAAAAACCAAGATTGATGGATTGGCTCGAGACATTACAAAGCGTTTCTCAATGGCAATGGATTGCCTCACCTCAATCTTTGGAATGAGGAGCAGGGCTTATCATAATGCCATTGATGATATTATGGGTGAGGCGGTCGTCATCACAGCATATGTCCGATTCATCTCACAATTCGATAACATGTATGCAAATGATAGGAAGTCAGAGGCATAATGTAGAATCACTACATTTACGTCACGTGGAGCTGATGCGATGAGTATTATTTAACATACACATATTATTATGATAAATACACAACTAGATTAAAGTGTAACGCCAATATACCAAGCAATATCGTCCCACGATCAATCGTCTCAAATGATATAGTGAATAGATATGCAGTGGGCCATAAGTATGCCAATATTCCTTGACTTTGGAATTGTGTATCTGTTAATGCATAGCCATATGCACCTAATGCGATTAGTCCAAGTGCACACCAAAACGAGAAATATGAACAGTTGCAACTAGACCATCTTTCAGGTCTTCTGTATCACGAAGTAATGCAACAAGCTCAACTGATCCAACAGAAACATCGCTTGACCTTATGGCAGCATCAACGACATAGTGCCTCAGTTTACTCTTCCCAATAAAAACTAGTTCATCTTCACTTGAAAAGTCATAGGCAAAGATCAAACCTTTCCTTCTTATAACAACAACAATAAAATCATCGTGGCAGCAGCAAAGGACTTCAGGAGTATGACCCATTGACATTGACGGTGGCTCATACTCATCTTCCACATGGACATCAGTCCTGTTTAGAACTGTTGATGCAACAATACCATGCACAGCTAGCGTTCCTGAAGTTTCATTTAATTCTTCGATGTCCAATACAATCTGAGACGTGATATCCCTGGTAATACTCACCACGAAGGGTAGGGGCGATTTGCCTGAAGTATGACTGTATAGCGCCGCTCCTAAGATGACACTTGATATGCACAAGAGGCCACCACCACTATACATAGAAATACAATACGCTTCAACAACACTCGAGGACTTTGGTGAAGCTGATGATGCTATCACAAGAGCGACAGTAGACCTTGCGTTAATACCAGTCAGTCCATTACTTCCTCCCTCTTCATATGCAAGAATCTTTTTTGACTCAAACTCTGGTCCACGTTTCCATACTTGAAATGGGCGTGGTGAAGGGTCTAGCGGTTTCCAATGGAAGCCACCGATAGGCGTTATTAGGACAAAGACTAAGCTACTTCCGTGAGCCTCGGGTGGTAGGTATCGCCAGAAATTCAGCTTGGTCTTCATTTCCAACTCAACAACGACAGTCTTTCTTGAAAGCTCAAACACAATCATTCGCTTCTCCTTGGCAAGATAACAGCACATGTATTCACTCATATCCTCGTCCATGATGTCTGACAGCACAGCTCCAGAAGCGCCAAGAGGAATTGTCCTGCCAGGAGGATCCCTGTCATTAAACCACGCGATAGATTTGTCAGCCCCGCAGATAATAATGGGGCCCACACCATCACACTTGCTTCCGTAGTTAATGTGTTCCGAGACCAAACCGCCTCGGTTTCCACCAAAGTGTCGCGCTGCAGGTGGTCCTCTCACAAGTGCTGCAGCAGCGCTCTTCTTAACTGTTGTTGATAGTAAATCTGAGACCATGACTTCTAATTCTGCACTTGCCAGTCTTTCATCTTCTTTCATACTGTCACCAGCTTTATTAGGAGATGCTGCGATTTCCACATCCTCTTCGATATGATCTATTTGTTCAGGAGAACAGACGTTCGTAGTGTCGACGTCACTTCCAACGATATCGTCCGAGAAATCTGCAAATCTAGGTATGAACTCATCCGAACGCACAACAGCTGCCGGTACAGCCCTTTGTGACAGCTGTCGTGGTGGAGGAGCAAGAGCGAATCCTCTTTTACCACTTTCAGGACTCTGGAGACAAATGGGTGTGATAAGATTCTTTGAAACTTTACGGATGTTGACTTTCAATTTCTTCTTCATTTCTGCGTCCTTCAAATATTCATACATCATCAAATTAACCTCATCTTCAGATCTTCGACATGACCAAACACGGAGGTCCGTCATTCTAAACCCTATAGATGGACCTATTCCAAAGATGAGCACAGTCTTTTCCAAAGCCTCTTCAATGTCATTTTGAGTTACATCTTGGTCAGTTTCTGAGCCAAATGGATTGACCAATATCTTGGAACCTGGGACGACCACGGAGCCATTCATGAGGATGGTAGCCAACAAGTCAGTAGAAAATATTTGTGTCAGCGGTGCAAATATTAAGCATAAGTGATTCCAGCCCCCTACACCATCATCCCTTTCCCTTGAAACTAGCCCGCCCTCTCCTTCAGAATACATGACTGATGTCACAACTGAGCCAGCTCCTGTTCGAAGTTCTAACGAACCAGTTGTCAAAACAGCAAGTTCCCAGAGAACATTATGTTTTTCATCTGGCATGCACAGTTTGGACGCATTGCTGTCCTCTTCGTGAAACAAAGACCTTCGCACCAGTATGATTTCATCGGTCATGAGATGCGCTTCAGGCAAGTGATACCACATCTCAACAGTACATCGCTGTCTAGACGTGTGATGAGCATCGTGAAGCATGCCAACATCCAGGCTACTCCCCCGCGGCGCTAATACGACCAAACCAGTCGGCTGATCTCTCGGCGCACCTTCACGATAAACAAGGTCATACAGGAGTTTTATCTTCCCTTCTTCTCCTTCATCGACGCTAGAAGTCGTGGCCTCGACGGAAGCAAGCTCATACCCTAAAAGTCTAGCAATGTGAGCGTGCTTGGTCAAGTCAGTAAAGCCTTCAGATCTCCAATTGCAATCTTCGTCATCACCCTCAGAAAATCGAATGTAGAGCGAAAGATTGTCTTCACCATCTCGACCTTCACCAATTCCGTCAACCCAATCATTTTGTCTGTTGAGGATATTCTTACAGGAATTGCTGTCTTCGTCAGCTTCGTCGCTCTTTGCCGCCACAGAAAGTATCTCTGCAAGAGTTTGCTCTCCCTTTTCAGCGGCTAATTCAACACCATCTTTCCCTAGGTTAGCCGGACAGCAACGCCCAAACCAATCCTCCAATCCACTCATTAGCAATAGACGGTCTTTTTCGTTACATGGCCCAGCAGTCCATATGTGCTTAGTTTTAGCAATTGATTCCCTCCATGCACCGTCATGTGAATGGCTGGACTTGCTGGACGGGACCATAGATTTAATAGTAACATTGTCTATTACGAAATTGCGAACCCTATCGTCTTCCCAGATAGATTGGAAAGACGGAGTAAGTTGCAACAAGGGAACGGTGGGTGCTTTCAACCGCAGGACAACATCCATGCTCAGCTTGCTTTGGTCAGGATTGCTATCCGAAGCATTATTCGCAACATCCTTCAGTAGCTTCTTGGCATCTCCTCTCTTCGTGGACGAATTTGAGCCCTGCAAAAAAATAAGTTGGGCCAATAAACTCTCTGTTTCGTGACGACCAGCCAAGTCAAGGAGCTTGATGGCTTCAAAGCTGTACCCCTCTCTAAGTATGTTCACTGCCAACATTTCTGACAAGATACACGTCAGATCTTGAGGCCCTGGAATATCGCCAACAGTTTCTCGACGATCAGTATTACGCACTAGCTCAGCGAGCTCATTATCACCATACGATAATACTTGCACCATCACGGCAGTGTCAATAGCTACTGACAATTTTGATTGAGTGGGAACCCAGGGAGGTACGATTTTTGGCTGATATATAGCATCGGTGGGTAAAGTGCCTGTAAGCAAAGTGGATGCCGCTTGAGTGCACTGATGATATGCCAGCATATCGTACACGTGCGATGTAATTCCCGTTCCATATATACCCATGCCTTCATCGTCACTATGCGGAAAAGCCACATCCTTTCTGCCAAACTTTTCAATAATGGTTCGTAGACAAAGTTGTACGTAATCATTACTTGCTGCGTCAGTGCCTCGGGCTTGATCTTGGCAGAGTGCATTGGCAATAAGAGGCTCGAGTAGAAACAAAGGACGGGTATGCGTCATTGGTTTGGTAAAAACATTTAAATTTTCGCCCTCGTCGATCATTTGCAGACTACTGTGTGAACTCAAGTAGACGAATCTATCAGGGCGGATGGCAGCCAATTGTAAGTTGCTTTTACCATAACGCGATGATGGCAATGTGGCGATTACACCATAGTTGCCTTTACCCTCAAGACATGAAAGGTACATCAATCGGGATCTTCCATCACCAATGGAGGCGAAGAACGCAACACAATGTGATCCCAGTGGTGACAGGGACGTACTAGTTACATGCAAATCCATTTCTGTGACAATTGCAAACAAATTTCCTGCAGATAGAATCATAACTCTTTCTTGGGTAGCCACAGCAACATTCGCATTAGTAGCTCCCATGTGTTTCGGAAGTTCCAATACCGAGACTACTTCCTCTCCGGGCCTCAAATAAATACGTTGTCCAAATCCATTGTTTTCAACCAGGGTTGACCTAAGAAATCCACCCACTGAATCCGATATCAACGAATGCATTGATCGTAGCAAACACGACCTTCCATCCGTGCTGTGACCTGACAAAAGTATTTCAGGTTGTTCACCATTCAATAAAAGGAACACTCTGCGTCCTTCAATACACTCGTACTGCAGCGAACACATTTGAACCGATTCGACTACCTTGTCGTTTATTTCAGATAGAATGCTAGAACTTATCACTGTTGTTACTGAGAGGTTCGAACCACTGACATCTAGAACAACGAGAGACGAGCAGTAATGCCCATCTTCAGTTTGTAGAGGCGGTAAAAATGCCACGTCACGACCGTGAAGCAATTTGAATGACGCAGAGCCTCGATCTTTCAATCCATGCTCAATGTCCAAAATTGTATATGCGATTGAATTGATGGGTATCTCAGTGTGAGTTCGGACTCTCTTCACAACATCAGGTAGATAATTGCCACCAAAGTATCCAGATGAAAACATAACAGCAACACGTCTTCCTCCGTCTTCTTTGGCGATTCGTTGCGGCACAAGGCCTGCAATGGGATTTTCGGCACATGTAAGCTCAAAGAGAATGTCCGTCGATGCGCCCCCATGACCAGCATCGACACTAAGTGAATTTGAAATGGTAACATCACTTGTTGCATCACCGGGACTTGAAATGAGCAACCAGTGCCGTTTGGATAGTACCGGTGGAGACATATCTTTGGTACAGCTTGTTGTAGAAAATACAGTCAGCATCACATCGTCTGCCCTGACAGCCGACTTTAAAACACCATGGTACACCGATCCATCAGAATCGAGTCCCAATGCCACTGATGAAATTGGGCGTAAAAGAGAGGAGAAGTAAGAATCAATTGATCGATTTGATTCATTAGCATATAACGTTTCGCGGACCATTGGTTGACACTTCAGTAAACTTCCAGAAGAATAACACACAATTTCACTCTTTGCAGATATATTAACAATGCTTATTCCATCGCCTTCGTCGACATCTAGTTCCTTTTGACAAATGATACCAATCGCATGAGGCATGTCATTTTTTCCATCCATTTCGACAAGAATGTCGATGGCACACAAGCATAGTCGCGTCAAGCAGCTTCTGCTAATAAGTTCGTTACTTTCACGTTGAAAAGAGAGCATCTCATGCTCAAAAAGCAGTGTCAGGCCTGGAGGCGATCTGGGCCCGAGATCGAACCAACCAATTTCTGCATTAGGCTTACGGAACACCGTTTGCGTGGCTTGAGAGACAGATTCAATTTCAGATTCTTCAATGGAACTAGTAAACTTTGATTGTGCCAGGGGTAAGATTCTAGGAATCACACTTAATTGCTGCCGAGGATTATGTGCAGATTGAAATGGAGGTGGCACAACACTGTATATTGCAATGCCGCTCGAAAATGCTGCAGCCAGCAGTGGAAGCGATGAAATGCCCGATGATTCATACTGTATCCACGCAAGTGACGTACACTGACCTCTTGCGTCTCCGAATCTCTCGTGATCTGTAGAGCTGCATTGAGAGAATGGCAAAATTTCGGCGCCACCGCGGTTCGACATTGAATGAAAGCGCTCCCCCTTCGACCACAAATAATCATCATCGCCTAACTCTTTCACGTCTAATTCACCGCGCATGTAACACAGAGTGGGCAATAACGACGAACTTTGATTCTGTACGCTCAATCGATTAGTGCGTGCTGCTAGATTGTATGTCAGTACTCTAATACTTCCATCCGACATACCCACGGCCAGGTATGGACGAGAATCATTGTTAACAGCAAGCGTTACTACCATCGACGAATTGTCTGGAAATGGAACAGCAGTCCAGGAAAGTCTTGCAGCAGGCTTCGCGACGAAGATTGACGCCACTGATTTAGCCTCATTTGTAGTTGTGTTCCGGCTGTGACCACCGAAGAATAATAAGCCATCCGCGACCTGCAGAGTTTTGGGATCATACCTATTTGATTTGTCGTGGCCGATGCTGTCCATGGTAAGCACCGATTGTAACGATGTAAGTGTTGTACCAGTGGGGTCATATCCCCATCGCCACACGACCACTATTCGTATTTTATTAATGCTTAATCTTGACGAGGCAATACATATCTCAACCAGTGCCGCCACGCGGACTCTGACGCGACCTTTAACTCTGTGTAGACCAGCGGCAAGCGACAGTATCGAAGATACACCAAGAACATCAACACCCACACAGTTTGTCCTTGTCAGCTTAACCTTAATTTCATCAACAGATACACATGCCGACACAACTGCTACTGGGTTCACATGAGAAGAAGAAGATGTAGGTCCGTTGCTATTATTAAAGTCATATTCTTCAATGTAGACATCTTGCTGACGTCGACGGCAAATAATCATATTTCCAGATAGTGGATTTTGACAGGGTTTGGCAGAGTCAGTTGCCGCTACATTAGTACGAGTGCCAAAAGACAATCGTTGTACGTGAAAAGACCCAACGATCTGTGGAACATCCATACCAAAATCCTTTCCATCGACGTCAGCAAGGCCTTTTGGGTGAAGGGCAAGCCACGATGGCATAGTTGGACTGCTTCGTTTACGCGGAGAGTCCGAATCTGCAAGATTTGGTGCATTGACCTCAAACTCTTCCTCCTCTTCATTCTCCTCGGCACCAGGATTTACACTGGGGAGGCCACAATCACCATCGTCGTAGCATGCTTCATCGTCTTCGTGATCAGAAAATGCAAATGGATCAAACGGGTCAGTAATAACGTTATCAATCCTCCCATCATCATCGCTATCATCATCATCGCTATCTTCATCATCACCATCATTTGCTTTTGTTGGCAGTTGCGATAATGATGCGATACCAGCATCTATGAAAGATCGACCAAAGAGGTCCTCTTCTTCTCTACCTTGCTCTGAGGATATTGTCATGTCATTATTTGTAATAGTACTCCGCACAGAATTACTGGTACCAATATCGACGTTGTTATCTTGATCAACATCAAGCATATCATCTACTCCCTTCAAATAATATGGATTATTATTTTCTGCAACCGACGATTCTTCTTCTTCGTCCACCTCATTCCACACCACAACTGAGCTTGACGATGATGGTTCTAAATATTGCAATGGTGGATCATCACGTTGCAAAAGACCCGTTGTAACATCGGAGTATCGATTGTATTGGTTGGATACATTATTTGACATGGATGAATTAATGTTACTCTGATCGATTGCATTCCTTGCGGCCAGTACGGCATTCCCAACAATATTTTTTTTGTGTGAATCATTATCCATACATGACAAAGCAGTAATAGCAGTTGTTGTTATTGTCTTATCACCGCCAGCAAATGCCGCTGTCATTGCAGCCACCCTCCCCCCAACCAAGCCTGGCGTATGATTATTATCATCATTGTTACCATTATTGTAAGTATTGTCATAATCAACATCAACAACAGTACTAGAATAATATTCATCCGTCGTCATTTTTGTCGTCGGATCGTTTAATATTGTGGCAACTGCAGCAGCAGCAGCAGTAGTAGTAGTAGTAGAAGTGGTAGTAGGTGTTGTACTCTCTCTCTTAATGTCATTCGTAACCTCTTCTTTGATATCATAGGGATGAGCCGCAGTTGTTGATTTTCGTAGTCTCATTCTCATAAATTCAGGAATAACTTTGTTGTTACTGTTGCTGTTGTTACTGGGTATAGTAGTAGTAGTGGTAGTAGCAGAAGTGGTTTTCTTCTGCCACTGTTTTGTATGTTGCTGATAAATTCTCTCTACAGTATTATCCTCATTATTGTGAATGGACACTACTGGTCCATCGGTAGTAGCAGCAGCAGCAGCAGGTGCTGCTGTTGGTGATTGCAACAATACCAATTTCGAATCGTTCCAGCAAGTATCACTACGGCTAGTATTGCTTATAATGTTTGGTGACCCAGAGGAGGGGGAGGTACGTCGGAAGAATCCCTGTCGCTGCCCCTCCCCTCCTCCTCCCCCAACTTTTGCATCCCCTTTGTAGACTCCGACCCCGCCATTATTGGCACAGTGGGTGCTTAGACTACTAACAACACTCCCGGATGAAGACGAGGGCGAGATTGTAAGCAGACGACGTTGACGCAGTCGTTCTGCCAATTGGACATCTTTTACTGGAAAGCGACCGAGACCACTATTGCTGCCCTGGCCGCTGCTACCCACATTCCCGCCAACATGCCTAGAATGCTGCTGCTGCAGCGTCACAGTTGTCGTCCTCGTTGGCGGGAGTGAAGGCGATTCTACTTGCGCTGCTGCTGCCGCTACTACTCCGCCTTTCCCAGAAATGACACCCTCTGCTGAACAGTCGTCGTCGTTGCCGTCGTCGTCGCCGTCGTCGTCTAATCCAGAAGCAGCAGCAGCAGTAAGGAGTGCCTCACCGTTGCGTTTACGACGTGCCTCGAGAATTCTTTGCAATTCCGACATTGCCAAAATACTATTTTCGACTCACGTTCTCCGTGTTTCTTCTCATCACCCACCCACCCACAACCTCCTCGTAGATACCTACGTACAATACCACATACCCTAGATGAAGTATTTATGTATGGAAGGTACGGGAAGTACGGTAGGTATGTTCCGCCAGCAAACCAATTGGTTTAAATTTGAACAAAAATCTAAATAGGAATCAATACAATTTAATTTTTTGAGAAAGTAGAAGCCCCAAATCCGACCCGATAAAATGCAAACACGAACCCCCACTCGCCCTGCTGTACCAGACCCGGACCCATTACTCATTAAATAATACTTGTTGTAAAAGAAGAATGAAGTTTACTATCGCACTCCCAATTGTACTCGCGGCCGCGAAGAATGCTGCTGCATACTCCGAGCCTGAGGCATGGGGTTACTACGATCACGAACCCGAGCCTGAGCCCGAACCTTACGGCAAGAGCGGCAAGGGGTCAAAGGGTGGGTATGAATATGGATATGGTGGCAAGAGCGGTGGATATGGTGGTAAGGGAAGCAAGGGTGGTTACTACCACGAGCCGGAACCTGAACCTGAGCCTGGCTGGTCCGAACCCGAGCCTGAGCCTGGCTGGTCCGAACATGAGCCTGAGCCTGGCTGGTCCGAACCCGAGCCTGAACCCCACTGGCCTGAACCTGAGGTAAGATTAGTTGGCCTACTACTGGAATTCCGTTCTCTTGAATCGCATTCATTCAGATGTGTCGTCAATTTATACAAAAAGTCTTACCTAACCATTCTTCTTATTGTCTTACCTTATCA